>Ga0302046_10000170_pt1 | contig 69734 bp, 45 predicted proteins | sample RVTome_11_FD_200261 | JGI IMG/M metagenome (GOLD analysis project Ga0302046, IMG submission 200261) | Soil microbial communities from uranium-contaminated site in the Upper Colorado River Basin, Wyoming, United States - RVT147D111 (version 2) ... | reverse complement strand
GGGCGAATTCCCCGTGATTCCACCTCCTGATCCCGCAGTCGCGGGACGGCTACAGACATCCCCCATCGAACGACACCAGTTCTCGATCGGGCTAGGTTGGCCATGACTCATGACAACACCATAAAACCGGCTCCGTGGAAAGCATCTGCGCCATGGAGGGGGCGCGGTAGGGTGAGATTCAGCGTGGATGACCCAAGGAACGCAAGTAGGAGCAAGAGTAAAGAGTACGTCATTCCCCAGCAGCATCTGGGAAAGGAATGCCTCTTACCCCTTGCATCATCCTAGACCTTTCCAGCTTGTTAGCATCTCCTACTTGCAATTGCCTCCGGGGTGGGGCGCGCGTTGCAGGCTTGCCAGCGTCATCGGGATCTGTTGGAAAGGAACCATGCACCGTCCCTTTTTTCTCCTGCTCCTTATGCCGGCGTCCTGCCTTGCCCAGTGGCCCATGCTGCACGGCGATGCCGCCCACCGGGGGCGTGTCGGGGGTTCACTCGATTTTCCCCTGGCCATGGCCTGGGCGGCCGAGTTTCCCGGGGAACGACTCGGCACGGCCATGGAGCCGGTCGTCGATGCGGAGCGCGTCTTTGTGGCCACCCACCGCGGCGGGCTGTATGCCCTTTCCGCTGCGGATGGCAAGGGCGTGTGGCGATTCGAGTCTGAGGATGCGTTTCTCCAGTCGCCCTGCATCATCGAGGGGACGGTGGTGGCTGGCGGCGTGGACGGGTTTCTCTACGGGTTGGATCCCGGGAGCGGCGAGAAGCGCTGGGCATTGAACGCAGGCACCGGCGGGATCGCGGCCTCGCCCGTGGCGGCGGACGGGGTGGCGTTTGTGGGAACGCGATCGGGCTTGTTCCTGGCCGCAGCCGTCAAGGAGGGCCGAACGCTCTGGCAAGTGAACCTCGGCGTGCCCATCCGCCAGACTGCGGCGGTGTGGCAGGGCAGGGTCTTCGTCACGGCGGAAGATCTGCGCGTGCGCTGCCTCGAGGCGAGCACGGGCAAGCTGATTTGGACGTCCCGCCAGCTCGAAGGCCAGTCGGCGCGCGACTATTACCCCATGATCGTGGAGACCGCCGACGGGGCACGTGTCGTGGTGCGCACGAGTCCGACCTTGGGCATGGCCCAGCGCATCGGACGCGACCGCGGCATGCTTTGCCGGAACGTGGGCGTGGATGATCGCGGCTGGGAAAAGGTCGAGGCATGGATCAAGAGCGACGCGTCGCGCGGGAACCCCGCGCTGTGGCATCGGGAACAGGAGGCCATCATCCCATACCTCGAAGCCAATCCCGATGCGCGGACATTTTTCGTGCTGGATGCCGGGACCGGGAAGGAAACCCAGACCGCACCGGTGTTGTGGGTGTCGGGCTGCCAGGGTGTGGGGGCCATGCCTGCCCAAACGGGCGATGGCCGGCTGCTGGTGTTCTACCGCAGCGCCTACGGGTCGTGGAGCCATGGCGTGGCGCCGCTGGTCGCCCTCGGGTTGCTCGACCTGGACTCGAATCGCATCACACCGCTCGACCACGGCCAGGGACGCAAGACCCCATGGAACACCTTTTGGGGGACGGCCGACGAGTCCCAGAACTTTTCCATCGCGGGCGACACCGTGCTGATCTCGCACCAGGGCACGTTGAGCGGGTTCGACCTCAAGGCCGACCGGCTTTTTCCCATCTGGGGCAACCGGGACACCTACGGCGGATGGCGCAATCCGCCCTGGGCCCGCAACGAATGGCACGGGCCGGGGCGGGGGGCCGCCGCGGTGTTCGGCGGCGATGTCTATTGGATCACCGGCAGCCGTGTGCTGGCGCTGCGTCACGGTGACCGAATCCCGGTGGAACCCCACAGCCCTGTAGCCGACCTCCCGGTGGTCAAGGGAACGGTCCGGCCCGCCACGCCCGACGCGGTTCTGCGCCAACAGCTCAACGAAGCTGTGGCCGAGTTGCTTTCCCGGGACTGGGCGCCCCTCTGGATCGAACCGGGATTGTCGGGACGCGAGTTTGACTTCGACCACAGCGGGAATGTGCTGGAAGCCATGGCGTGGTGCTGGCCGCACCTCGATGAGGCGTTGCGGCCACGGACCAAGGCCCTGCTGGACCGGCTCTGGCGGGAGCATCCCCCCGTCTCTGCGCAAGCCTGGTTCGATCTGGACCAAGGCATGCCGCGCGAGCCGTTCCTTGTGCCGCCAGGGTATCGCCTACGTGCCGGCTCGGATCGTCCGCATCATCCCTTCGGCAACACGCATGCCGTGTGGTGGTATGCGGAGCGATGCGATGCGTGGGAGCCGGTTTTGGAGCAGTGGCCGGAAATCCGCGCCGCCTTCGAGTCGTTTGCCGATTCGGGATGGCGCCTGGATGGCGCTCGTGGCGATCTGTATGCCAATCGCTACCTGGCCTCCCTGCAGGCGCTGGGCCGCATCGCCGATCGCGCGGGGGATGCGGCTGCGTCGGATCGGGCGGGACAGATGGCCGGCTCCACGACCGCAGGGCTGGTGGCGTGGTGGAAGCGTGTGGCCGAACAGGGGACCATGATGTCGTTCAAGGACACCAGCCAGTTGGACCCGTTCATCGGCAAGGGGGATGGATTGTCGTTCCGGGTGGCGGCGCACCGGCACAAGGTTGCGTTGCTGCGCGACCTCACCCCAGGCGTGGCCGCGCAGCTGCGCGAGCAGGCGCCCGATGAAGTGTCCCAGGTCCTGTCGATCTTCGAGTCGATCTACCAGACGTGGCATGTGGTGGGCGAAGAGCGCCAGGTCCATTTCGGGGAGAACTTCGTGGATCCGCCGGACCTGGCCATGGGTGGGTTTCAGGCTCTGGCCTGGCTGCGGCAGGCGCCCGCAGGAGCGCTTTCCCGCAAGGTGGATCTGCCGTTTTGCAGGGCGGATTTGGATTACCTGATGAAGCTGGCCATCTGCCTCGATGCGGCTGCCTTCCAATGAATCGAGGCAGATCGGACCGATCAGTCGGATCCGTCGGATCGGTCCGATCGGAAGATCGGTTCGTGGGCCGTGGGCGCCACCAAACGCGTTCGGTGGCGGGAGTTTCTCATGAACCGTTATCCGCCACGGGACACGTAGCCACCTCCCGTAAGGGGGTGGATGGTGACGTTACTTGTGACGACTGAGTCCGCCTCCTTCCGTCGGCGGCTACTTGTTCTTGGCGGTTGCGCGCCCTTGTCGGCTACGGCAACGACAGCTTGAAGATGGTTCCCGCGTTGTAGGCTCCGCCTTTTTCGGTGGAGCCGTAGAAGCATTCCCCGGCGCGGACCAGGGGCGCCACGGGATGTGCCCCGTCCTGGCCGCCTGTGCCGGAGAAGTGATGGAGCACGTGCAGCATCGATCCCTCCTTGTCCAGGACGAAGACGGTTCCCACTTGCCGTTGTCCACCGCTCATCGTGACTCCCAGCAGCCATCCGCCCGGCGTCAAGGCCAGGCCGTTGCCGGGCAAGCGCGGTCCGCCGGCGGCGGCACCGAACCCGTGCAGTTGTCGATACCCGGTGCCGTCGGTCTGAATCCGGAAGACGCCCCCACCCTGGCTGGTGCCGCCTCCGGATCGGCCCACGCCGAACAAGGTGCCAAACCCATCATCAACCAGGCAGGTCATCGGGATGCCGACGTCCCGATTGACGCCTGCAAAGTGATGCAGGACACGGTAGTCCTTGTCGTCCTTCCGAATGCGAAAGAGTGTTCCGAGTCCAAAGTTGCCTCCGGTGCTGGTGGTGCCATAAAGATACTCGTCGCGCGTTTCCAGGAGCGCCCCCTGCGGATGGCCGCCGTCTCCCTGGCTGCCCTTGAAGTGGTGCAGCAGTCCGGCTCCCGAACCATCCGTGGCCATGACGTAAAGGGCGCCCTGCTGATGAGTGCCTCCCCGGTCACTGACGCCATACAACCGCCCATCGGTGCCGAGAATGGGTCCCGCGGAGGGGAACTGTGCATCGGCCACTCCGGCAAAGCCGTGGATGACGCGGAAGGCTTTCGTCTCCAGGTTGAAGGCGTAAACGGTTCCATAAGGACTGCCGCCCGACTCCGTGACGCCGTAAAGCACGCGTGCGGGGGTGATCAGGACCTGGCCGACCGGGCCCCCGCCGTCCCCGGGTTGTTTGGTGAACGTATGGAGGGTGCGGTAGTGGGCGCCGTTGGTTTGGATTTGGAACAGGACTCCCTGGTTGGCGCTTCCCCCTCCCGAGGTCACGCCGTAGAGAAGGCCGTCGGGACCGGCCTGCAGGGCGTGTTGCGGATTGCGGGCCTCCAGCCCAACCGCGGGAAAGGAATGGATGATGGAAAGTTTCAGCGGCGGCGCACCGGAAGCAGCGGCGATCGACAGCGCGGGGGTGAAGATGGCGAGCAGACCGGCCAGAAGGACGCCGCCAGTTGTCGCTCCGGATAAGGGAGTGTCTGGGAAGTGGATGGGTTTCATGGTGTCGGGCATGAGGGTCGGCGTGCGCGGGCATGGTTGACCCAATGTTGACATGGGTCAAGGCAGGGGACGGAAGCATTCTCACGCTCTTGGGGTCCGGGTGCGAGGGGGTGTCAATCTGTCGGGCATCGGCGTGGGCGTGGTTTCTCCCCATGAACCACGAAACGCAGCGCACCACGAACCAAACGGACCCCGGTCCCTCAAGGAGACGTCTTGGCGTCCGCCGGGGTTTGGGCCATGCGCTTGAGGCGCGCCTGATAGACGTCCCGTGCCTTGCCAAGACGCTCCCGTATGCCGGCCGTTCGGTCATCGTTCTTGCCTGCGAATTCCGTCTCAATGGCCGCCATGGCCCGGAGTTGCTCGGCAATGATGTCCGGCCCCAGTCGGGACGACCAGGTCGGGTGCCCATCCACGACCAGATAGACCGGAGACGTGTGCGCCTGGGCGCCGTTGCGGCACTTCGCGCGCGCCGTGAACCATCCGCTGCCGGCAACCTTCAACTCGGCCGTCAACTCCATCCGCTGCCCGTCCGCCAACTTGGTTGTCTCCATCAGATACCCATCCGCACCGATGATCATCAGGGATTCGAGCTCGCCCATGGCGGGATGGCTGTGGGCCCGGGCCGTGAGGGTCAACGTTTCACCGGCAGCCGGTTCCAGCACGTCACCCGGGCGGCGTCCGTTGGCGGTGAATTCCAGGGCCGGGCCGTTACTGACAAAGGTGCGTCCCGCCTTGAGACCGGCAAACCATCCATCTGCGGTAAGGGTCTCGCCGCAATAGACAAAAGTGCGCACCTCCCCCAGAAGGGAGCCCCAGGGAATGTCGCTGCCCGCGGCGGCCGTCAGCCGGAAGCCAAGGTTCAGGTAATCATAATAGTTGGCGCTGTTGACGAGACCGAACTGCATCAGTTCCACGAAGTCGAGATCCTCGGTCGTTACATACCAGGGGAACCCGCGCGGCAAGGCGCAGCCATTCCAGGCGAAGTGGGCGAAGCCGACCAGCGCGCCGGGCTGCGCGTGGATGCCGTCGAAGGTGACATCATAGAAGTCGTAAGTGCCAAGGTCGCGCACCATGGATTGCAGGTTCAACCCGATGATGTGCCCGAAATCGCTCCGGGGATCCTCCTGGCCCGAGACCAGCCAGTAATCGCCGTCCCGGACCCGGAAGGCCGGACCGAATCCGGCCTGGTGAAAGTCGGTGCCCTGGTGGTGGCCCATTTCCAGCACATTGACCATGTGCACATCCGCGGCACGGGCCGAGGCAAGGAGAAAATCGCGATGGGACGGATGGGTTGTCGGATGGTGGACATGCACATCTCCCGACCACCAGCCTTGCGCGGGCAGGTTGACCCAGCGACGCAGGGTGAGTGTGACGGTCTTCTCGCCCTGGCCTGAAGTGGAAAAGGTTTCGCGAACCGGGAGGTATTCGGACCCATGTTCCACGGCCACCTTCCATCCGCCCTCGGGCAGTTCGACGAGCGTGCGGCCGTTGACGAGGTAGCTGACGGGTTCCGGCCACCATGGGACCGAAGGGCGTTCCTCATACACGAAGCTGCGATCATCGTTGTTGCCCACGCCCTGCATCTTGCGCACGGGACCGATCCATTCGGGGCCCGGGTCGTGCGACACGCCCCGATAGTAGTCGCGCGTGTGGGATGGTTGTTCCAGCACGCGCCCGTCCGGCGGCAGCCGCACCTTTCCCTCCACGTCGGTCAGGCACATGGATGCGGGGGTGAGCTTTCCGGTGTCCGCGTCGATGCAGATCAGCGTGACTCGGGTGGCTGCGGGGACGAGGGCAGGGACGGCCAGAAGGAGACAGGCCAGGATGCGCAGTAAGTTTCCTGCCGGAACCGTCAACGGTGGACGCGGGCGGGCGGGCTGTAGATGGAAGGGGGATTGCATGAGGGCGTTGTAGCCGACACGGGCAGGCACGGCAACCATGCACGTGAATGAGGATGACCTCGCCCGCGTAGCGGATCAAGGTGGGGCACACTCCTCCTCCATTGCGAGCGCCCGGGCAACGCATCAACAGCGTTCCGGAGATCCGCCAAGGGAACGGTCCCGTGTATGAATGGGCTGCTCGATGCCACGGCGGTGGCCGGGCCGGATAGCGGGCCTCCTGCCCTGTTGGGAGTCCGCCGATTCGTTATCAGTGGCGGCGGGACGGGGTTCCCGTGGAGGGTGCCACCAACGAGGTCGGCGTGACCAATCGATTGGGTGAAGACCGTGTTCTGACCCATTACTTCAGGACCACGTTCGAGGTGCATTGTCGCAAGCCCGATCTCCGGCTTCGCAATGTTGTGGATGATGGCGCGGTCTTCTACCTGAACGGCGTGGAGATCGACCGCGTGCGCATGGCTGAACCGGGCCCGGTGGCCTGGGGGATCTGGCTACGGCCAGTGTCGGAGTGGACCAACACTTTGAATATGGCGCCTACATCGATTCCGCTCTGATCCGATACGGAACAAACGTCCTTGCCGCGGAATTGCACCAGTTCAGTCCCACGTCCAGTGACGCCGCGTTCGCATTGCAATTGGTGGCGACCGGTCCCGAATCCTTCCTCAGTTTTTTGTTTGTCGGCATTGAGGTGGAGGATGGGGATGTCATCATCCACCACTCGTCCTATTGCGACGAGGGCATCATGTACATTCAGGAGGCGACCTTCATGCCCGGACCCCATGGCATGCAGACTGTCTGGACCACACTGCCGGGCGGGCCTCATCCCAGCCCTTACAATGTGGGACCGGCCACGGGCAGCCGCTTCTTTCAGGTGACGGACACGCCCTGACGCAAGGGCTGTTGACCAAGTCGGCACGGGCTCCTGTAGCACAGGTTCTTGCTCCTATTCTTACTCGCCTCCGCAGAGTAGGGGTAAGAGTCAGTCATTCCCCAGCCGCTGCTGGGGAAAGAAGGCTGCGCAGCGGGTTACGACACAAGGTGAAACTTGGGCGGGGAGAGGACAATAGATCTCACCCTATCAGAGGCCCCTCACCCCGGCCCTCTCCCGCAGGGAGAGGACTTCGACGAGCTCAGTCGAGCGGAGGCCCGTCCTCCGCGCGGAGAGAGGCTGCTGCCCGGATCCCTTCACCCTGGGGTGGCTTGCTGCTCCCTCTCCCGCCGGGAGAGAGCTGGGGTGAGGGGCCCGCTAAAACGACAACATGTTGGTTGTTCTTTTCGGGTAAAGAGCAAGAGCAAGATGAAGCCGGCGTGTCGAGGGGCGACAACGCTTCGACCCGCGGACTTTGTCAACGGCCCTGGCCCTGACGCGGGCAAATCCGGATTGACACCTGACCGGGCCTGTTCCATGAAGGGTTTGGGTCGCCGTGAATGGCGGCCCGTCTTCCAGGAGAATCGCCATGAACCTACCCTCCTCAAACCGCTTCCTTCCGATCGTGACCCTGTTGGCGTGTGCGTGGTGCGTTGCGAAGGGGCAAACCTTGGAATCGGACGCCCGCCTCGCCCAGGTTGGCACGAGCCGCAACAACTCCTCAGGCGAGACCGCCTCCACCTCTCCTTCGGACATGGACCGAAAACTGCCGCCCGGGATCATCCGGTTCGAGCAAAGCGACCTTGGCCAGGTGCTGGGCATCTATCAGGAGCTTTCCGGCCGGACGGTGCTTCAGCCCGCGTCGCTTCCGCAGGTGCCCATCACGATCCGCTCGCAAACCGAGATGTCCCGACAGGAGGCGATGGAGTTGATCGAGAGCGCGTTGGCGCTGAACGGCGTCGTGATGATCCCCTTGGGCGAGCATGCGGTGAAGGCGGTGCCGATGACGCAGGCGTGGCAGGAGGCGGTGCCGATGTTTGAGGGATCGGCGGAAGATCTGCCCGACTCCGGCACCTATGTCTTGTTTCCGTTCCGCGCCCGGCATGTGAAGCCCCATGCCTTGGCCGCGGCCATGCAGCCGTTCGCGCTCAATCCGCAGGCCATCGTCGCGGTGGATGACGCCAACCTGATCCTGCTGCGCGACCTGGCCAGCAACGTCCGCCAAATGGTGCGGGTGGCGGAGATGATCGACCGTCCCCGCGGCGCGGCGCCCACGTACGGGCGTCGGCGCGGACTGCTCTTCCTGTTCGGGAGCGTGGCCGGCCTGGTCCTTGCCCGGCGTCTGTTTTCCCGGGGCTCATGGCGCATGACGGCGTTGACGTGGGGCAGCGGCGTGGCGCTTGGGTTCCTGGCCATGAACATGAGCCGGGCCGCTCAGAAGGCGCTTCTCCATCCCTGGTCGGCCGAGGCGACGGGTGTCCTGTTTATCGTGCTCGTCCCGTGGCTCTTTCAATTGTACCGGCAATGGATGGGCCGGGACCTGGTTGAGGCGCATCGCGTCCCAGGCTCACGAGGTGTCCGCGCCTGGCTCGCGGGAGAGCAAGTGGTGGCCTTGCTTGCCGTGGCCCTCCTTGCAGCTCACGGGCTGGGCTATTCGTTCTGGATCACGCTGATCCTGGGCATCCTGGTGATGGTGGCGTATCCGGTCAGCGTGACGTTGCGAAAGGGCCGGGTGGGAACGGCGTCGCAACAGGCCGAATTCCGCCGCTCCCTGCAGATGCTGGAATCGGGACTGCTCACGCCGCGCGAGTTTGGCCATCGCGTGGCGGTGGTCTATGGCAAGCGTGAAACTGAGGGCGACCCGTCACCTGCGAATGCGAATCTCAAATATGAGATTTGAGATCCAAGCGTTGTGGCACCCCGCGACTACAGGTCCTTGAGGTAGTGGACGAGGCGGTACACCTCTTCGAAGCCGAGCTTCTCGTGGGCCTGTTGGCTGGCGAGGTTGTCGATGTCGGTGTCGCTGGCGATCTCGGTGAGGCCCCGTCCCACCGCCCAGTCTTCGGCGGCCTCCATGAGGGCTTGGCCCACGCCCTGGCGGCGCAGGTCCGGATCCACATACCAACCCTCCACGTAGGCCACGCGGTCTGAGGCGGCGTTGTTGAGGCGGCGGCGGATGTGGACCTCGATGAAACCGCCCAGGCCACCGCCGGGCCGGGCGTGGACCAGCACGGCGCGGAGTTCGGGCCGTTCGAGCATCTCCCGCATTTCGGCTTCCTGCATGTCGTCCGGCCATTCCGGCCAGAGGGTCCTGCGCATGCGGAGCCATTCGGCCCGGTCATCGGGTTGGTAGGGGCGAATCATGGTGGGTATGCAAAGGCGCGCACGAGGGGCGCGCGGGTGGCGACGATGTGGGAGGGGGCCGGGGCGGGCCGGGGAGCGCTTACTCCGAGACGTCCGCAATATGGCCCGGGCTTGCGCCGGGCTTGAAGAGTCCGTGTTCCAGTGATTGCAGACGGCGATAGCGTTCCTGGATTTCGGACGAGGCCACGACCGGGAGGTTGGCTTCCAGGGCGACGTTCTCGGCCGTGCGCAGGTAGCGTTGCAGCTTGGCCCAGCGGCGTTCCAGATCCTGATGCCGGCCGTTCAATTCTTTCAGGTTCTGCTCCTGCTCCTGGAACTCCTCGTGGCGGGGATGTTCCAGGATGACCGCCATGATCGGATTGGTGGATTCGGCCACGAGTCGGGCCACCTCGGGATGCCAGGGATTGCCGAGTTCCGGCCAGCGGCCATTGAGCATCCGGCGCAAATCGTTGCGGATGTCCCCGAGGGTCTTGCGGATCTCCCGGCGCTTCGACTCGATCTCGTCCTGCTCTTTTTTCAGGTCCTTGATGAACGTGGCGGCGGCATTGATGCGCGCGTCGCCGCCCAGGCCGAACTCGGCGGACAACGCATCCAGCACGGCCGCCTCACAGGGTCCCGCCTGCCGTCGCAGGCGCGAGTAGCTCGAGGTGTCCGTGAACGAGTCCGCGCGGCCTCCGGACTCCGGCTGTGTTCGCGAGTATTGGCGGAGAAAGGCATCGGAGGTCTTGACGCTGACATCGATGGTGGAGGAGGCGATCAGGGCATAGGCGTGGGCTTCGGCGAAGCAGACCTGTCCGTCGCCGTCGTAATCGGGCGCCGGGATGGGGGTGCCGGTGCGGGTGGCTCCGTTGAGGGCAGCGAAGAAGGAGCTGCTGTATTCCTGGTAGTCCTCCTCGTTGATGTCCGGTGTGCAACCCGCCGCGACGCGGTCGTGGACGGTGGAGAAGAACCCGCAGCGGGGATGATTGCTGAGGCCCTTCTTCGGGTCGCCCTCCTTGAAGATGACATTGGCGAACCCGCCCGAATAGCACTGCACCATGACCAGGGTGACCGGGGTTTCCTCGGGGACCTGGTCGAGCATCCCGCAGAAGTCCTTCATGCGCAGGGAACGGTTTTCCCAGAGAAACAAGGTGGTGTTCTGCTCATTATCCCGTTCCCCGCGCCCGCCGTGGCCCGTGAAGTTCACCACCAATTGCTCCTTGGCGTCCTTGGTCAGGTCGGACAGGTATTGTTTGATGTTGGATTCGGTGGAGGGACCGGCGACGGGATCGATGTGATGGGAGCGGTAGGTCAGCTCCAGCCCGCCCGGGCTGCCCAGGATGGAGGCCAGCCACTTGTTCAGCTCCGGCAACTCGAGTTGTTCATCGACCAGCTGCAGGTCACGTCCGGCGTCGTCGCCGTCGGCGAAGAGCACGTGGTTGCGGTCGCCGGGTAGGCCGAGCTTTTCCTCCAGGCGCAGGAGGAACTCGACGTTTTTCTCGAGGCTGATCTGGTTGTTGCGATAGGAGCCGCCACCGCCCATGACGAGGAACCTGGGGTGATCGAGGAGAGCGGGGGTGACAGGTTCCGGCGCGGTGGCTTCCGGTTCGGCGGGCGTGGCTTGGCGGGACCCGTAGAGGCGGGCCAATAGCGCGTCGCGCTCCGACGCTTCGAAAGATGGGTGTTCATGGATGAGCCGGGCCAGCTCGCTGCGGGCGGTGCGGGCGGTGGGCGTGTCTCCCTTGGCGAGCCGTCGTCCCACCAGGCCAAACGCCTCCGCGGGCGGGAGGTTGCCGCGGGCCACGAGGGTTGCGACCAGCGCGGGCAACGCCTCAAGTTGATCGGCGCGCAAGGCGCGCCGGATGGTGCCGGGGAGGCAACGGGTCAGCGGATCGCTGTAGTGGGCGGCGTGATCATCCAAGCCGGGCTTCTCCTTGACCAGCCGGATGAGGCGTTCATCGGCTTCGGCGGTGCGGCCGGCGGCGTGGAGGACAAGGGCTTGCAGGAAGGATTGGCTGCCCAGGTCCGGAGCGAACTCGTCCATGCGCTCCAGCCATTCACGCGCCTGACGGCGCTGATCCTTGCCCTTGGACTGGAGCAGAAGGGATTCCGCCTGCTCCAGGGCGGCCTGGGAGGACCAGTCCTCCGCGGCCATGGTCGGAAGGAGGGTTCCCAGGAGGAGGGCCACCAGCAGTGGGTTCACCGAGGTCATAACCGCTGATGCTAGGCGGTTCGCAGACGAATGGAAAGGTTTTCCGGCCCGGCGGACCGGTCCGGGGGTGTGATGGAAAGCGGGTGGGATTTCGAAACCATACAGGTGGAGGATTACGAATAGCGTAGGAGTATGAGTAACCTTTACCCGAAAAGAACGGCCCACATGCTGTCGTTTTGCCGGGCCCCTCACCCTGACCCTCTCCCGAGGGGAGAGGGAAAAGCGAGCCGGGATGAGCGCAGGGGCCTTTCTCCGCGGAGAGGACGGGTCACCCTCTCCCGCCGGGAGAGGGCAGGGGTGAGGGGCCTTTGATGGGGTACGATGTAAGGTGCTCTCCTTGCCCATGTTTCAACTTGTCTCGCAACCCGCTGCGCAGCCTTCATTCCCTAGAAGCGTCTTGGGAATGACTTACCCTTACCCATTTGGATCGCGCATCGTTGAGCCTCCCCTGGTCCGGGACGGGGTTGGCATGCGGGGCGCCGTCCTCCGGTGAAATGCCGGGTAACCGGTGCGGATCGCGGGTCGTCCAAAACCCCGTCACATTCCCAAGTTCAATCCCCAATTCATCATGAACAAACGCATACTGACCTACACACTGGCCTTTTTCGCCGGCTCACTTGGGCTGGCTCAGGCCGATTCCAAGGAAGACGTCATGGCCGCGGCCAAGAAGCTCGCAGCCGCCGGCAGCTACAGCTGGACCTCAGCCCGCAAGGCGGATCCCAACGCCGACAACAACCGATTCGGCGGCGGTACCACCGAGGGGAAAACCCAGAAGGACGGATTCACCATGGTGACCATGCCCCGAGGCGACAACACGTTCGTGGCGGCCATCAAGGGTGACAAGCAGGCCTTCCGCGGCCAGGACGGGTGGCAGGCTGTCGAGGCCCCAGCCGAAGGCGGGGGTGGCGCGGGAGGCCGTGGGGCCTTCACCGGGCGCATGCTCCGCAACTTCAAGGCGCCCGCCGCCCAGTTGGAGGAGTTGCTCGGACAGTGCAGCTCGATCGCCATGGCGGACGGAGCCTACACGGGCACGCTGACGGAGGAAGGGGCCCGCAGCCTCATGACGTTCGGTCGCGGACGCGGCGGCAACCAAGGCCAGGGGCAAGGCCCGCAGTACTCCGGGGTCAAGGGATCGGTGAAGGTCTGGGTCAAGGATGGGGTCGTCTCGAAGTACGAATACACCGTCCAGGGCACCGTGAACTTCAACGGCAACGACCGAGAGATCAACCGCACGACCGAAGTGGTGATCAAGGACGTCGGTTCCACGAAGATCGAGATTCCCGAAGAGGCCAAGAAGCTCCTCTCCTGATTCTTACGCTTCCAACCAGGCCCCGCCATCGATGGCGGGGCTTGGTTCGTTTAGGAACCCGGCTTGCCGATTTTGAACCAACGCCAAGATGTGCCTTTCCTGAGCATGAACCCTTCTTCGTCACACTCTTGATCTACAATGACCCGGTCGGCGGCGCCGTGCCTTACCAGGAGTTCGCCAGGGCCAACCTGATCCTGGTCAGCCATTCGCACGGGGATCACTTCAATGCCACGACCCTGGATGCCGTCCGCGGCACCAACGCCCTCATCATCGCGCCGCAGGCGGTGTACAACTCGATGAGCACCACGCTGCGGGCTCTCACCATCGTGCTGGCCTACGGCGCCTCGACCAATGCCCACGGCATCAACATCGAGGCGGTCCCCGCCTACAACAGCTATCATTCCCTGGGCAGCGGCAACGGCTATGTCATCACCGTCGGCGGTCGGCGGCTTTACATGAGCGGTGACACGGAGGATGTCGCCGAGATGCGCGCGTTGCCCAACATTGACGTCGCCTTCCTTTGCATCAATCTCCCCTACACCATGGACATCCTCGACGCCGCCGATGCCGTGCGTGAGTTTCGTCCGGCGGTGGTCTATCCCTATCATTACCGGAACCAGAACGGGACCTACTGCGACCTGGCGCAGTTCAAGCAGATGGTGGGCACCGACGTGGGCGTGGAGGTCCGGATCCGTGAGTGGTATTAGGCCCCGGGGCGCATCCTCCTCCCCAGGAACCGGAGTGACGCCTTTCATGTGGGAAGCTCCGCGATTCGAGTTCGCCACGGGACACGTAGCCACCGCCGTGAGGGGGTGGAGCCTCGGTGTATTGATCACGAGGGAGTCCACCGCCTCACGGCGGTGGCTACGTGTCCGAGTGACGAGTGACGAGTTTCGACATTCGTCACTTGGAACTCGAAACTTCAGGCGCTATTCGTGGCGCAGGGCTTCGATGGGATCCAGTTCCGCGGCGGTGGAGGCCGGGTAGAGGCCGAAGATGATCCCGATGGCGGCGGAGATGCCGAAGGCGACGAGGATGGACCAGAGGGTGATGATGGTCTTCATGTCCGCAAAATGGGAGACGATGAGGGGTGCCACCACGCCGACCGCGACCCCGATGAGACCGCCGCCGACGGAGAGGACGACGGTTTCGACAAGGAACTGCAGGGTGATGTCCCGCTTGCGCGCGCCCAGGGCGCGGCGGATGCCGATCTCGCGGGTGCGCTCGGTGACATTGGCCAGCATGATGTTCATGATGCCGATGCCGCCGACGAGGAGGGAGATGGCGGCGATGGAACCGAGCACGATGTTGAAGATGCGCTTGGTGGCCTCGGCCTGGCGGAGGAGCTGGAGCGGCACGATGATGTCGTAGTCGTTTTGCTCGTGAAACCGCGTCAGCACCGTCTTGATCTGGGGGTCGGCCGCCTCGACGGCCTCGGTGCTTTCCAGGTTGACGCGGATCTCGTGAAGTTCGACCTGCTCGAATTCGAGGCTGGGAAACTGGCCGCGGATGATGGTTTCACCGAATCGGGCGCGCGTGGTGGAGAGGGGGAGATAGACGAACTGGTCGAGGGTTTCGCCCTCGGACTTGCCCGACTGCGGTCGTTGTTCGGCGGAGTTGAGCTCGCGCACGATGCCCACGACCCGGTAATACGTGGCCCCGATCTTGATCGAGTGCTGGAGCGGGTTCTGGTAGGGGAAAAGGTGTGACGCCAGGGAGGAGGTGATCACACAGACGTTGTTGTAGTGGCGCTCGTCCACCTCGGTCAGGAACCGCCCGGCCAGGATGTCGATCCCCACGATGGCCGGGTAGAGCGGCAGCGTGCCGATGACCTGGCAGGGCTGCTCCATTTCTCCGAAGCGGACATTGTCCCGGATCATGCGCATGGGCAGGACGTGCTTCACACCGGACACCGTGGACTGGATGCGCGCGGCGTCCTGGTAGGTGAGGCCGTAGGATACGACAAAGCTGCGCTGGGCGGCGCTGCCGCTGGAGGCGGAATCGCGCTGCTCGGGCGGCTTGACGCTGCGCAGGATGATGTTGTCCGACCCGAGCTTCTTGATCGCCTCCTGGGCCTCGTAGGAAGCGCCTTCCCCGATGGCGAGCATGGCGATGACGGAGCAGACGCCGAAGATGATGCCGAGCATCGTCAGCCCGGAGCGGAGCTTGTGCAGGAGCAGGCTCTTGACGCCCAGCTGGACGGTGCTGATGAGGTTGGAGGAGAACATGGTCGTTCAGGGAGGACTCAGCCCGCCTGGGTGGCGGCAGGGTGCTCGACGATCCGGTCCACGGCCACGCGTCCGTCTTCCATGTAGATGATCCGTTGGGCTCGCGCGGCCACCTTGTCGTCGTGCGTGACCAGGACGATGGTCTTACCCTGCTGATGCAACTGGTCGATCATCTCCAGGACTTCCTGGCCGGTTTTGGAATCCAGGTTGCCGGTCGGTTCGTCGGCTAGGATCATGAGCGGGTCATTGACGAGGGACCGGGCGATGGCGACGCGCTGCTGCTGTCCGCCGGAAAGCTGGGTGGGCCGATGGTCCAGCCGGTTGCCGAGTCCGACCAGCCGGGCCAGCTGCACGCAGTGATCGTAGGTCTCCTTGGCGCCGCGGCCCTGGTAGATCAGGGGCACCTGGATGTTCTCGATGACCGAAAGCTGCGGAATCAGGTTGTAGGATTGGAAGATGAAACCGATTCGCTTTCCCCGCGCCCGCGAGAGGTCGTCGTCCGACATGCGGGAGACGTCCTCCCCGCCGAGCCAGTAGCGGCCCGCGGTGGGCCGGTCCAGGCAGCCCAGGATGTTCAACATGGTGGACTTTCCCGATCCGGACGGCCCCATGATCGCCATGTAGGTGCCGGGAAAGATGTCCAGGTCCACGCCGCGCAGCGCCAGCACGATGTTGTCGTGTCCAAGCACATAGCGCTTCTCGACACCTTGAATGCGGATGATGGGGTCCGGCGACATGCGGGTCGTCCTGCGGTGGGCCTCAGCTTACTGGGGACCGCCAATGCCTTGGGACGTTCCATCGTCGCGTCGGCGTCCTCCCTGGGGACGCCCCGCGCCACCGCGCCCTCCGCCCGGGCCCCCGTTCTGTTCAAACTGGGCCCGGATAGCCGCGCGCTCAGTGTCGTCGAGCTCCCCGTCGCCGTTGGTGTCGAATCGTTTCAGAAACTCCTCCCGGTTGCCTCCCCTTGATCCGCCGCCGTTCGAGCCGTTTCCGGCGCCGGACCTGCCTTGCCCACCGCCTGCCGCCTGATCGACCGGCCAGCGTGGGGCGTCCTGGCCACCCGGGGCCGTGGAGGTGGAGTCGCCGCGTCCGGGCCCGCGCGGCATTTCGGTGGGGGGCGGATTGGGATTGGGAGTGATGTCCTCCTTGGACAGTTTTTCTTCCCGGTCGAGGATTTCGCCGCCCAAGTCGCGTTCCTGCACATCGAAGGGCGGGGAGAGCAGCAGCAAGTCGCCTTCCTGGAGCCCGGAGGTGATCTCGATGAACTTGGTGTTGAACAGGCCCACCTCGACGGGGACCGGCACATTCTCGCCGCCGCGCCGCACAAAGACCGAGGGCTGGCCGTTGTAAGTGGTGACGCATTGGACCGGAACACTGAGGGCGGAGGGGATGTTGGTGATGATGATTTCCGCGCGGGCGGAGACGCCCGGCTTGCTGTCGGGGAGAGCCTCGTTGAGATGGACCTCGGTCTTATAGACCTTGAGGTTGGGGTTGCCGAAGCGTTCCTGGGCGTCCGGCAGAAGGCCGACCTTGCGGACCTCGGCCCGGAAACGCCGGTCCGGGAGCGAATCGAGCACCACGAACGCCTTTTGGCCCGGGTGGACCTTGCTCACATGGGATTCGTGGACGTTGACGCTGACCTTCATGGAGGAGGTGTCGGGCAGCTTGATGAGTTCCTGCCGGTTGCGGACCTGGGCGCCCTCCTCGATGAGCGACTCGGAGCTGAACCGGCTGCGGTTGAGGGCATAGACCACGAGGCCGTCCTGGGGAGCGTAGATGCGGCTCGCCTCAAGCTGTTCCTTGTCATCCCCCAGTTTGCGTTGGATGAGGGCCAGGGAGTTGCTCTGGGTGATGAGGTCGGCCTGGAGCTGGGCCATCTTGCCATCGCCCTGGGCCACGACGCGGTCCAGTTCCTTCTTGGCCTCCTCGACGTCGGACTCGAATTTCCGGCGGTTCTTGGGGTGGTCGAAGTTGGTCAGGACCCAGAGGTTGGTGCGGGCCTTCTCGAGTTGGAGCGTGAGGTTGAGGACCTCATTCTCGCCCTGGTCCACGGTGTTCTTGGTCTCGAAGCCCTGCTGAAAAAGTTTGCGGGACCAATCCAGGTCGTTCTGCGCCAGGAGCAGCTTGCTGTTGGCGGTGGTGATGTCGATTTCGGCATTGCGCAGTTCCTGCAAGCGGAGGCCCTTCTCGAACTTGTCCAGCTCGATGTCGGCGAACTCCACCTTGAGTTCGGCCGCGTCGATGGCGCTCTGGATGACGCTTTTTTCGATCTCGAGATTCTTCTCCGCCTGGATGTAGGAGGCCTTGGCTTTCTCGAAGGCGATCTCCTGCTCGTTCACCTTCTCCTCGGCTTCACCCGTGTCGAGTTCGACCAGAAGCTGGCCGTTGGTGACGGTCGAGCCTTCCGGCACGATGTAGATGACGCGGGAGGTGCCCTCGACGTCGTTGCGGATGACCACCTCGCGGACGGCCTCGAGCGTGCCGCCCTCGACGATGGTGACGAGGAAGTCGCCCCGCTTCACCGTGTAGTATTCGCCGGACGTGGATTCCTGTCCGCCGAGGTTTGAGACGATGAGAAGGATGACGAGCACAAGCAGGCCCAGGAGGCTGGGAACGATCCAGCGCCGGGACGTCTTCTTGGGAGGGGATGTGTGGGACGAATTCATAATTACTGTTGGAAGATGGTGTCAGGCGGGACGATGTCGCTGTCCGGGGCGATGGGCGGTTGTTCCCGGCGCAATTCATCGAGCGTGAACTGGACGGCGTCCGGGTTGGTCCAGAAATGGTCCATATCGGTGTCGAGGATGCCGATGTCGAGCAGGAGCTGGAGCTTGGCTGCGAGGTGACTGACCAGCGCCTCGGTTTGTTGGTTCTGGGTAACGACCAGCTCGTTTTGGGCATCGCGCACATTGCGCACGGTGCGGCGCCCCGCCTGCAGGGAGAGTTGTTCACCCTCGACGCGGCGCTCGGCGATGGCGACGGAGTTGGTCTGGATGAAATAGGAACGGCGCAGGCTTTCCAGGTTGCGCAGGCCCCGGTCGATCTGGTCCTTCTTGGTGTCCAGGGACCGGCTCAGTGTGCGGATGGCCGATTCGAAGCTGATCAGGGTGGCCCGGTAATCGTTCCGCTCCCGCAGCCGGTCGATCGGGAGGTCCAGCTCGATGCCCACCCCGGCGCGAACGTCGTCAAAGTTGAAGTTGGCGTAGTCGGTCGGTTCGCGCGAGGGCAGGGAGGCGTCGCCGAATATGTTCAGGTCGGCCTTGAGCCGGTTGGCCGCCACCGCCACCTTGCGCTTGGAGTCCTCGAACTGGTCGATGTCGTTGAGCAGGTCGAGCTGGCTTTCCACGGCGATGCGAAAGGCCGCCTCGCGATCCAGGAGCAGCGGTCTCAGCCCGTCGGTCTGCAGTTCCTTGAGCGCCGTGTCATCAAGGCGCAGCTTGGTGGTCAGGGGTATGCCGAGGGTGATCTTGAACTGGTCGAGGTTGTTCAGATAGGTGGTGGCAGCCACGATGTAACTGTTCTTGGCCGATTGCTCTTCGGATCGGGCCTCGTCCACCTCGAGCTGGCTCTGTTTGCCCGCATCGCCCCGCGCCTGCGTGTACTCGATGGTCTCGAGCCGGCGCTTGTAGTCGTCATAGGCATTGCGGAGCTGGTCCTTGTTCTGCAGCAGGTCGAAGAAGTCGAGGACGATGTTCACCGCGAACTGGCGCTGGTACTGGCTGTAGGACCGGATGGCGTAGATGACGTTCCGCTCCGCCTGTTTCAGGCTTTCCGTGGCCACGTTGGGGCCGGCCCCGCGCAGCAGGGGCTGCACAAAGTTGATCGACATGGTGGAGACCGCCGACTTGCGGGGGTCGCCCGTGTAGTAGCGAAGCAGGTCATTGGCCAGCGTCACGCCCAGGCTGCCGCCGGTTTTGAGAAATTGAGTCAGCCCCACCCGGCTGTTGACCGAACCCACCGTCTCCCCGTCCTGCGTCCGGGTCACTTCGGCAGACGAACCCGCGAAGAATTGCGGGCGAAATTCATATCGTTCCCCGGTCAGCGTCAGGGCCGTCAGATAAACGCTCTCCTTTTCGGACTGGTATTCCCGGCTGTTCTCGATGGCCAGCCGGAGGGCGTCCTCGATCGTCACCACCAACTCGTCGGGCTCCTGCCGGTCAGTGATGATCTCCTGGGCGAGGATGTCCTCCACGGAGCGGGAGGAGTAGGGAGTGTCGATGCTGAAGTCCAGGTCCCGCTCAAAGATGCTCTTCTCGACCTGGTCGATGATGCCGAAGACCTCCTTGTCGGCTGACTTCCGGTAGTGGTTGGCCGAGCAGCCAGCCACCAGCAGCGTCAAGGTTGCCAGAAGCGAGGTCGTCGCCCGCATCACCCCGCGTGGGCGGGGTGAAGTCGGTTGAGGATAAGCACTTGTACGCGTGGGCCTCATGTAGAGCACGAATTATAGCCTGACGCTGCGGATTGTAAAAACGTAACAAGAAATTTCAGGAAGGGCCCAACCCTCCCAGGACGCCAGGGGTGTGAATGGAAATGGGTGATGCTGGGATGCCATTCAACCGCTGGTCTAGGAACGGAGCAAGAATAAGAGTAAGAATTGCCATCTTACGCCTACTCCCACTCCATCGGGTCAACTGCTTTTCATCACGCCCAGGACGGCAGGGCGTAGGGCCGGAAGGTTTCCAGGTAGCCTTCGTGCTCGTTGTAGAAGAGCGCGCGGTGCAGGCCGAGGGACCCGGCCCGGGGGCTGTCGATCAGGCTGGCGGAATCGTTGGCGCTCATCTGGAAGAGGACCCTCATTTCGAATTCACCCAGGCCTTTCCGACCCAGAAACCGGTTCACGTTGTTGAACGTGTCGCAGCTTGCCACCACATGCAGGCCCACGGTCGATCCGCCCGTGATCAGTTCCTGAAACACCGCACCTGGCTTCGGTCCGGACGCCTCCGTCTCCTCCATGGAAAAGCCAAAATCCTCCTCGTGCCGCAGCTTCTTGAACAACTGGAGTCCCAGCACGAAAAGAAAAACAGGCGGTTCCGAGGCGGCAGAGGCATCCTCGGTGCGGCGGCGCAGCTCCGCGCCCAACTCCTCGAGCACGGATCCCATGTCTCCGACGCGAATGCGTTCGAGGCTGTGGTTCAACCTCCCGGCCAGACGGTCGAGGTGTTGGCTCCTGCGGGTTCCAGGCGCGGTGCTGTCGAGCAGTATCAGCCTCACCTGCCCGGCCGGATGCTGCCGGTCCAATGCCATGAGGGCCGTGGAGAAAATGGAGAGGACCGCCTCCTCCCTCTGGCCGACCAGCAGGAGGTGGTTGCCTGCCTGGCGCCGGAACACCGCCTCGGTCGGGCCCTTGATGCGATTGGGGGATCCCAGCCAGATCCGGGCCGCGTCCGGGCGCTGCGCGGACGGCGTCGCCAGCAGTTCCTGCAGCGCGATGTTCTCCTTCACGTCCGCGGGAGCGTTGCCCTCGAACACAAATGGATTCGCAACCGTCGCGGCGACCCGCTCGGCATGGGCCCGCACGCCGGCCAGCCGGCGATCGCGTTCCTCGTCGGAAAGCCAGACCGCCTGAAAGGGGCTGTTGCCTTCGATCTGGCCCGCCATGTCGTTGTAGATGCCCTCCCCCGGCCGTGAGAGCAGTCGCGGAGCCGGGTTGTTGTCGTCCATGATGAGGTAGGCGTCGGCTTCGTTGCACTGCAGGGCGACGCGGACCACCATTTGTCCGATGGTGGTCCGGGCCAGGGTGTAGGCGCCGCCCAGGGTCTGGGAACCCAGCACCACGTGGATGCCAAAGGCGCGTCCCTGCCGGACGATGCGGTCGAGCAGGACCGCCGCTTCCTGGGAGATGCGATCATCCTCGACGAACAACTCCTGAAACTCGTCGATCAGCAGCAGCGAACGCGGCATCGCCTCGGGATGCCCGGTGCGCTTGTAGCCCGCCACATCCTGCACGCCCAGTTCGCGGAACAGGTCTCCGCGCCGGCGCAGCTCCTCGTCCACACGCTGGAGCACGCTGAGCCCGAATTCCCGGTCGCTCTCGATGGCGATGACGCGCGCATGGGGCAGGCGGGCCGTGGCGTAGCACTTGAACTCGACGCCCTTCTTGAAGTCCACCAGGTAAAACTCGACCTGCTCCGGGCTGCACCAGAGGGAGAGGTTGGTGATGATGACGTGGAACAGGGTGGACTTGCCCGAACCGGTCTTGCCGGCGACCAGCGCGTGCTGGCGCGTGCCCTTGCCGAGGGCCAGGTACTGCAGCTTGGTGGCTCCGGTGCGCCCGATGGGTACGCGCAGTTCGTCGGTGGTCTGCAACGACCAGACCGCCGCCTCTCCTTCCGGGGCCACCTGCTCGAACGGGACCTCCACCCGGCTCGAATCGATGCTCGCGCTGCCGACGCGGTTCAGGAATGCCGTGGCTGCGTCGGGCGCGGGCGGCGCGTCCAGTTCCAACGTCAACCCGGGCGCCGCATGTCCCTCCACGACGAAACGGTTGCCGGGTCGAACCAGGCATATGCTGTTGCGCCGAAGGTCGTCCAGCACCGCGGCGGTGGGCAGGTCCTGGCGCCGGTCCCAGTGAAGGAGGGTATGCACTCCGCAACGCGCGCCGCTTGCCGCGATGTTGAGAAGGCGGCGGATGGCGGTTTCGCTGAAATTGACCGGGAAGTCGGCGACGACAAGGAAGTGGAACTTCTCCGCGATGCTGCCCGCCTTTTCGTTGTACTCGGTGATGGTGCGGTATTCGTTGCGGAGATACATCTGAATGACCTTTTCCATCTGCTCGTTGAGGTCCGCCAGCCGCTGTTCGATCTCGGCGGCCTGCGTCCAGATGCGGTGGTTGATGAGCGTCTCCTCGTGGTCCGCAAGATGCATGATGCCGGCGAAGTTCTGGCCGAGCTTGACGGGGTCGATGATGGTGAAGTTGAGCCGGCCGGGAGGCGCCTTGGAGAGCAGGCGCAGAATGATGTTGTTCAACGCGCCGGCCGCTTCCTCGCCGCCCTGCCCGCTGGTCTCGAAGAGGATGGAGCCCTGTCCCGGGTAGCTGAGGCAAAGCGGCGGCTCGAGCGGGTTCGTTCCGGCCAGCCGGGCCCGCAGTGCCGCCGGGAGTTCCGGGAGAAAGGCTTCCCAGTCGATATGGAGCCGTCCGAACGGCACCACCGGTGTCAATGACTTGGGGGGCGTCCAAGCGGCGCACGCCTCCAGCGACCAATGCGGGAAGGCGGTGTCCGCCTCGCGCTGGGCCGCCGTCAACGCCTCGATGATCGGCCCGGTGCGCTCCTGCCAGGTCGCCTCAAGTGATCGCAGCGCCGTCTGGTGGGTGGTATCCAGGTCGCGCACCGCCGTCTCGTGGGCCTGGCGCAACCGGGCCCGTTCGGCTCCATCCTCCTGTTCCATCCGCTTCAGCGCGTCATCCCGCTCTGCCTCCACCTCTTGGCGGCGCCGACGGTAATGCTCCTCGTTCCGTTCTGTGGCGTGGTTGGCTTTCTCCTCCATCAACTCCGGCCAGGATTGGCGCCGGGCCTCCGCCTCGGCCACGGCCTGATCCCAGGCCTGGGACCATTCCGTCATGCGCACCCCGGCGTCGTGGCTGATCTGTTCCGCGGTGCGGCGGTGGTGCTCCTCCGCCTTCTCCAGGCAGAGGTCGTGGAGGCTGCGCGCGCGGGCCAGCTGGCTGGCGATGGCCCGGGCGCGCGGCGCGGCGCGGCCCTTGCCGGCGGCATAGATCAGAAACAGGATGGCGAGCAGCACACCCGCCGATGCCCCCGCTGCTCCCAGGGAGACCGCCTCGAACTTCAGGTAAAACCGGGCCGGCGCCACGGTGGCATGGAGAAGGATGAGCAGCGTGGCCAGCACGCCGAAGGGCATCATGCGAAACAACGCCGCCGCCGGCAGCTTGCGGAATTGGGCCAGCTCCTGGGCGACCTGTCCGTGGAGCGTTTCCATGGACGCGAACAACTGCGTGTGATCCTGTCCGGCCTCGGCCGTCGAAACCTCGCCTTCCTCCTCTTCCAGATGACGGCGGAGGGAGGCGTAGCCGCGAAAGGCCTGGAAGGCGTCCTCCTCCAGCGCAAGGAAAGCCTCCTGCAGCCCCGCCAGCGAAGCCTTGAACGCGGCATGCGCGGCGTCATTGTCCGCCAATTGCCGCGTCTGGTTGCGTTCGGTGTCGAGCTGTCCCTTCTGGACCTGGTATTTCACCCGGCCCTCGTCCTCCTCGATCCGTTCGTCGGCGTTGTCCCTGCTGCGGCGATGGGCGTTGAGGATGCGCGCATTGCGCTGGGCGAAGCGCGCTTCGAGCCGGCTCAGGCGGGATTGGAATCCGGCGAGGGCGGACCGGCGCCGCTCGGCCAGGCGGGTCTCGGTTTCCGCCGTGGCGGTCTCGTGACGATGCGCCTGCCGGGCCATCTCTCGACGCAAGGTCTGTTCCGCCTGAGCCTGGCGGGCCGTCAGGTCCGCGGCGGCGGCCTTGAGGTCGTCGATCAGCTTGAAGGTGTGCGGGGCGTCGGGGAGGCTACTCACAATCGTTGCGAATCTTGCGGGCCAGCCGTTCGAGCTGTTCGATGACGGTGGCGGCGTTGTCCACGCCGGCCCACAGCTCGGACAGGTAGTGCTGTTCGAACTCACGGGCCTTGGCGTCCTGCCAGACCTCCAGGGTCTGGTCCCACTTCCGGGACAGGTCCTTGGTCAGCGCCACCAGCCGGGCCTTGCTGGCGCTCATGCTCATGAGGCGGACTCCGTGGAGGGTGACGGGGAGGCGTTCGCCGCGGACGACTCGGGTCCGGATGCGGCGTCGGGGAGCGGGGAGCCGGTGTAGTCGGAGAGGGTTCGGATGGTGCGGGCGAGGGAGGCGGCGCCCTTCTTCAAGTCGGTGGTCAGAAGGTTGAGCAGGTGGTCAAGCTGCCGGGTGAGGGGATCGACCTGGCTGTCAAAGTCGCGGCTCCAGACCTTGGCCTTGCGCAGCTTCATCTCCGTCTCCTCCATCGCGTGCCGGGCCCGACGCACCGCCATCCGTTCCTCGTCCGCGCCGCCCTGGGGATTGGAATACTGGGCGCTGGCGAGGGCCTGCCTGGCCTGTTCGAGCTTGATCATCTGCCTGCGCTTGATCCGCTCGCACTCGACACGGTGATCGTGCTCGAGCCAGGTGCGCAGGCGTTGCATCTCGGTGGTCACCTCCTCCAGGGCCGGCCGGGCCTTGGCCAGGTACACAATGAGGCTGGCCCGGAAGGATTCCAGAGCCTCGACGGAGGTGATGTGGGCGCGTTCCTCCATGGGTTCAGCGTTGCTTGAGGTAGTCCTCGATGCGCTGGGCTTTGCGCAGCAGGTAAGGCGAATGCTGGGTGGACACCTCGACGAAGCGCTTGAGCACCTTCATGGCCTGGAGGAATTCCTCCGTGAACTTTGCGTGTTCCTGGTCCTGCCAGGAGTCTCCCAGTGCGGCAAAACGGGCCTGCAACGCGCTCATGCGATTCTGCAGGTCGAGGTTGAACCGCTGCAATTCCTGGGCGAACCGCCGGACTTCCTCCGGGTCCATGATGGCTTGTGACATGGATGTGCCTTTCGTTGATGCTGCCAGCGACATGCGCCGGGGGCCGGCTGGGCCCCGCCAACCTACCTGATAGAGGGTGTGATCCGCAAGGATGGGGGGAGGGGGAGGAAGGTGGAAGTATGAAGGCAGAAGGTAGAGGGGGAGAAGCAGCCCTTTCAAAACGAATGGAAGGCAAGTAGCCGCCGACATCAGGAGGCGGACTTCGTGGTTGGATGACTACTAGCACCCACCTCGTGACCTCGGCGGCTACTTCTTGAACGGGCTGCTAGGCGGGGCGGCGGCGGGAATCATGCAGGGTGATGTTGGTGGCGAGGTCCTGCTGGATGCGGGCGTGGAGCCCGGTCCGGTTGCGCCGTCCGATGCGCCGGGCGATGCCGTCGATCGGCTCGTCGGGAATGGCCAGATGATAGACCGGCTCGCCGGGCTTCACCACCGGCATCGTCGTCATACCCAGCACAATGCCGTCCCAGGGCGAGAGGATGCGGTCCTTGACCTGGCCCAGAATGCCGAGGTTGGTGGCCACGGTCTGGCCCTTGCGGACCACCTCGCCCGGCTTGGCGTGAAACTTGAGCACGCCGCCCGCCTCGGCGCGGATCCAGGCGGAGCGGCGGATGAGACGCTGGTAGGCGGGCCGGCTGCGTCTCCCCGGCAGCATGCGCAGGTGCTTGAGCACGTTCTCCACGCCGCGGGCGCCCAGCTCGACCACGCCCGGCTCGATCTTCCACACCTCGCCCGCCTCCAGAACGATCGTCGGAATGCCGTGCTTGACGGCGGTGCGTCGCAGCGAACCCGCCGCGCCCTTGCTGTGCACGAGCAGCTCGCAGCCGAAGACGCGGGCCAGCGCCGCCACGTTTGGATTGTCAAGGTCGGCGCGGATGTTCGGGTAGTTGGTGCGCCGCACCGCCGCCGTGTGCAGGTCGATGCCGTAGTCGCAGTGACGGATGATCTCGGAGAAGAGAAGGTGCGCCAACCGGCTGGTGAGGCTTCCCGAACGGCGCCCCGGGAACGAACGGTTGAGGTCGCGCCGGTCGGGCAGGTAACGGCTGTAGCTTTCCAGGCCGAACACGTTGACGACCGGGGCGGCCACGACCGTGCCGCGCAGCAGGTTCAGTTCGCCCTCGAAGAAGAGGTCGTGGATGATCCCCAGCCCGTTGAGTTCGTCGCCGTGGATGAGCGCGGTGAGAAACACGGTCGGACCCGGCTTGGGGGCGGCGACGACGCGGATGGGGAGGGAGATGGTGAGCCCGGTGTAGCTCTCGCTGTAGTCGAGATGCAGGTTGGCGGTCTGGCCGCGTTCGACGGTCTGGCCGCCGATGCAGAGCGGCTTGCGCGTGCGCCACGTGTCAAGGGAGCGACGTTTGGACTTCATGAGGTGCCGGTCCGCTTGCGCTTGGGCCGGGACGTGGTCGAGCCGACCAGCTTGCGCAGCTCGCGCAGGTCCCCGTAGCAGAGGAGCCGGTCCCCCTCGAGGATCTTCTCCGAGCCGCGGGGAATGGTGATCGGCTTGAGCTGGCGGGTGATGCTGATGACGTGGATGTTCTGGTCACGCAGGTTGGTCTCGCGCAGCTGCTTGTTTTCCAGGGCCGGCATCTGATGCACCACGAATTCCGCCACGCCGTAGCCGGCCGACGTCGTGAGACGCTGCCGCAGGTCCACTTCGGGAAAGAGGACCTTCTGCTCGATCTCCTCGATGATGGCGCCCGCCACGTCGATGCCGGTCGCGGTCTCGATGCCTTCCAGACCCGGCGAGGAATTCACCTCCATGATCTGGGGGCCCTCGGAACTCTCCAGCATGTCCACGCCCGCCACGCGCAATCCAAGGATCTGCGCCGCGCGGACCGCCGTGTCCTGGTACTCGGCGCTGAGTTCCACCTTGGTGGCGGAACCCCCGCGATGGACGTTGCTCCGGAACTCGTCGCCCCTCGCCTGGCGCCGCATGGACGCCACCACGCGGTCTCCCACGACCAGCGCCCGGATGTCGCGGCCCTTGCTCTCGCTCACGAATTTCTGGAGCAGCACGTTCTGCTGCGTGCTTTGCAGAGTCTCCACGATGGCCTGCGCCACCTTGACCGTGTCCGCCAGGATCACCCCCACGCCCTGGGTGCCCTGCAGGAGCTTGATGATGACCGGCGCGCCGCCCAGCCGTTCCAGCGCGGGCAACACGTCCTTCTTGCGATGCACAAACGCCGTCTCGGGCAGGCCGATGTTGTGCCGGCTCAGGATCTGCATCGAATGGAGCTTGTCGCGCGAGCGGGAGACGGCCATGGCGGAATTGAGCACGAACACGCCGATCTGCTCGAACTGCCGCAGCACCGCCAGGCCGAAGAACGTGATCGAGGCCCCGATCCGTGGCAGCACCGCGTCGTAGGTGGAGAGCGGGTTGCCCTTGTAGAACAAGGCCGGTGCGTCCCGCTTCAGCGACAGGGAAAAGTGGAGCGTGTTCAGCACCAGCGCCCGGTGGTCGCGCTGAACCGCGGCCTCCTTCAGGCGGCGGGTGCTGTAGCATTTCGGGCTTCGCGATAGGATGGCGATTTTCATCTGCGCCTGGGGTTGGGTGGCTTCGAACGGGTGCGGGGTGAGACCACGTGGCGGCGGCTGACATCGACCAGGAAATCATGCTCCAGCGCCTTCCGGCCGAGCAGCATCCGGAACAGCATCTTCCCCCGGGACACCAGCGACAGCTCGATCTCCCGGAGGCAGCCGCCCAATAGGATCGTCGTCCGCACGAAACAACGCTCCTCATGCCGGCCGTTGCTGGAACGGACCCGGGCCCGCTTGATCACGCGGGCCGTCACCGTGTGCCGCCGGAAGGGCGCCTTGCGTCCGATCATGACATCAAACCGGACCCGGCCGGGGTTGCGCTCCTCGAGGTTCTCCACGTGCAGGGCGCTGGTCCGGGCACCCGTGTCGATCTTGGCGCGGACGCCCCCCAGGTTCCAATCCGGGAACTCCACTGTCTCGGTCCATCCGATGACAATCCTCTGGCGTGGCAGCTTCATGGCGCCGGACCCCGCCGGCGGCCGTCATCATCCCGGCCGGCTGATCGGGAGGCGAGCGATTTCTGTGAGGCCGCCACGTCCTTGCAGGTCGGTTCTTGGGGAGTGGGATCCTGCGCTTCGCGGCTTTGGCTCGCTGCTGGAATGAGGTATCCCCCGAGGTTGCGAGGTGGTCGCAGATGGTCATGAAACCTCGAAATCCACCTCCTGACGTCGGCGGCTACTTGTTACACGGCCTGTTGAGCCGCCGCCAGCACGGGGCATGTCTCAGTCTGTGTTGGCCGGAAGGATCTCCCCCGTTTTCTTCCGGAACAATCGCAGCCACTCCCGTGTCAGCGCGCCGCCAATGTCCACCGGACCTTTCTCGTAATCCTCGAGTGCCCGCCCCCAATAAAAGCCGATCCACCCGTCGGCATAGGGACGCGACCCGTCGATGAACGCCTCCAGGTCCTTCACGCCGCAACTGAGCGGGAACATCTCCTCCACCACGAGCGGCTTGCCGATCTCGTAGGCCTGCAGTGCGGTCAGCGCCTTCGGGATCTCCCCTGTCTTGGGATAGAAATGGACCGACACAAAGTCGAGTCGTCCGCCGACATCCGGATGGTGGAACAAGGGCTTGGCGCCGGGGAACACAAAGGCCCAGGGGATGACGCCGACGGTGATGAGATGCTCCTTGTCCTGCCGGCGGATGGCGGACACGAGCGTGTCGATCCAGGCGCGCGCCACCGCTTCACGCGTCCGCCCCTTCAGATCGAGGGTGATGCGTTGGACGAAATGTTTGTCGCCCAGGGGGCGAGCCAGCCAGTCGGTTTCGGGAGGATTTGAGCCGGGCAGGATCGGCTCGTTCATCAGGTCATAGCAGAAGACGGCCGGGCTGTGGCGGCACGTGGCGGCCACGGCTTCCCAGAAGCGGGACTGGACCGCCCAGCGTTCCTCCTCGGACATCGCGTCGTACCAGGGTGGGATGTCGGCCTTGTGGTAACAACCCAGGCCGGTGAGGTCGAGATAGAGCCGGTTGGATTCGGCCAGCGACACCAGCTTCGCCAGCCTTTCCAACGCCTCGGCGCTCGGTTGGTCCGGAGCCCGCATGAACTTGCCAACCTGGAGGTGAATCCGGGCCACGTTCGCCCCTAGTGACTTCATTTCCGCGAAGTCCCCTGCCACGTCGGTCCAGTTGGTGGCCCAGTAATCCTCCAGCAACGTCCCTGCGACGTCGTGATCATAATTGAATCCCCATGGTGTGAAGGTGCGGCCGGTGCGTGCCCCGACGAAATTCGTGCCGCCGGGCCCGACCTGAATGCGCTCCATGGGTTCGGTTGGGGCTGGATCCGCGTCGGCGCGGTGAGGCCGGGGCAGGGTGAAGAGGAGCACCGCACCCAGCCCGGTCAGACAAAAGCTGAAACCCCTGGGCATTCGTGGAAAGAGAGGGAAACGGCGGGGAAGGTTCATGGCTACGCAGTCTGGGAGGAGGTGGGCATGGAGACAATGAGATACTCGCGCTGCAAGTGTAACCCATTGTGAGTCAAGTGGCCGCCTTGGGAGTGCAGCCCCCTTCGCACCCCATGGGCTTCCCAGGCAGGGGTGGACGGGTGTGGCCCTTCTTCATTCGGGTCCGGATCCCGCCGATATCACTAAGGTTGTGTGGCCGTTGCCGACACAATCACCCGGCGGGGATCCCCGGTCGTCACGCTGGGATGGGCTGATGCGAACAAGGAGAGACCAACCAAGAACCGGATTGTCATGAAGAACGAAACACATTTGGGGCGCTGGACCATGGGGTTGTTCCTGGCCGCGTTCTGCACCTTGTGGGGCACGCTGTCCCTCTACATTCCCAACCAGGACATGCTTGGGGGGAGCCTGGCCAGACTCATCGAAGACAAACCGCTGGCCGTCATGCAGGGGCCGCCTTCGACCCTGATGGCGCTCGGCATGATCGCGTTCGGCCTGGGGCTTCACCTGAACTGCTTCTGGGGAAGCTTCAAGGGATGCAGCCGGCTGGGCCGAATCGGGGAACGCATCTTTGGCGGCGTGGGCGTGGTGTGCCTGCTGCTGGCCATCGGCCTTTGGATCTGGCCGCTCGGCAAGTAGGCCGCCCGGCCGAGTCTCGGCGATTGTCACCGTAGCCGCCGACGTCAGGAGGCGGGTTTGGTCGTGACGCGACCGTGCCGGACCGCCTCCTGACGTCGGCGGCTACGCGGTCTGGGCCGCGGCGTCTGGCGGCTTGTCGAGTCCGGGGGAGCCCATTAGGCTCCCCGCATGTCTCATCGGATCCTTCCCTTTCCTGCCGCTCCGGCATGGCTGCGGCGATCGCCTGGCATTCTCCTTTTTCTGCTGACGGCCTGTCTGGCGTCCCGTGGGGCGGAGCCCAACTACAACGAGGTCATCCGCAAGTTGGGGGCGGCGATCACGGAGGAACTCAAGGCCGGTCACATCACCGGCATCTCAATCGCCCTGGTGGATGACCAGCGTTTGATTGCGGCCGAGGGCTACGGGTATGCCGACCGCGACGGCAAGGTCCCGGCCACGTCCAACACCGTCTATCGGGCGGGTTCGATCTCGAAGCTGTTCACCGCGCTGGCGACGATGCAGTTCGCGGAGGTCGGCCACATCGACATCGACGCCCCGGTCACCCGTTATCTGCCGGCGCTGGGCGTGGTGAACCCGTTTGGCGACGGTGAGCTCTATTCGCTCCGCCAGTTGATGTGTCACCGGTCCGGCATGATCCGGGAATCGCCGGTGGGGAGTTATTTCGACGGATCCGAACCCAGCGTGCAGGAGACGGTGGACAGTCTTGCCGGCTGCATCCTCATTCATCCTCCCGGGTCGCGCACCAAGTATTCCAACAGCGGCGTGACGGTGGTGGGGCATGTGGTGGCGCAGGTGGCCGGCCGGCCATTCGAGGATCATCTTCGGGAGCGCGTGCTGGATCGATTGGGAATGAGGCGGTCCGGGTTTGTGCTGACCAAGGAGCTGCGCGCCGGATTGGCCCAGGGCTACATGGACGTGGCGGACGGGGAGGGCGGCTTTCGCACCATCGAGGCGCCTCTGTTCCAGTTGGGCACTTTGCCGGCGGGCAATCTCTACAGCACGGCGCCTGACCTGGCGCGTTTCCTCTCGTGCCTCTTCGCGCGGGGTCGCGCCGGGAGCGAAGTGCTGGTGCAGCCTGAAACGCTGGATCAGATGTTCGCACCCCAGCTCACCACGAACCAGAGCGGATTCGGGCTGGGTTTTTTTGTCGGGGAACACCGGGGACGCAAGACCTTCCGGCACACGGGCGCGGTCTATGGGTTCAGCGCCTCGTTGACGGGGCTTTCGGAGGAGAAGATTGGCGTGATCCTGCTGAACAACGACGACCTGGCGATTGGTCCCGTGCGACGCCTCAATGAACTCGCCCTGGACCTCATGATCGAGGCCAAGCTGGGCGCGGCGCCTCCCGAGCCGGTGCCGACGGTGTCGGTGGAGGCCAAGGCGCTGGAAGCCATGGCCGGTTCATATGAGTCGGAGAGCTTCCATGCCGATGTGCAGCCTGCTGAAGGTGGACTGCGGGCCAACGTCTCCTTCGAGCACTACGACCTGCGGCCGGTCGGAGAGGACCGTTTCCTGGGCTCGGCGCGGCTGGCGCACGACGCGCCCTTCCAGTTCGTGCGGGACGACGATGGAACGGTCACGGGTTTCACGGCGCTGGGGCAGACGTTCACCCGCGTGGGGGAGGAACCCGAGCCTTCTCCCTACTGGCAGCGACTGCTGGGGGCCTATGGCCACGACTACATCCCGGTGATCGTGACCATCCGCCACGGGCACCTCTATGCCTCGATCGAGAACGAGTTCGATTACCGGCTTCATCCGGTCACGCGCAACATCTATCGGATGTCGCCGGGCATGTATTCGGACGAGTTCCTTGAGTTCGTGGTGGACGGGCAGGGTCGCGTGCAAGCGTTGGTCCTGGCCAACATGTATCTCCGCAAGTTCCGCTGATCCCAGATCGCCGCACCATGACACCGTTGATTGACGCGGAGAGCACCTGGGTGCTGTGGGCCCTGATTGTGTCGGGCGTGGCCCTCTGCATCTGCCTGGAGCAGCGTTATCGATGGGCGGCGAAGACGAGCGGGCCGGTGCTGGCATTGGTCCTGGCCATGGGGCTCTCCAACACCGGCGTGATGCCGGTGCAGGCGCCCACGTATGATGTGGTCAGCAACTACCTGGTGCCGCTGGCCATCCCGCTCCTGTTGTTCCGGGCCAACCTGCGGCGCATCCTCCGCGAAACGGGACGGATGTTTCTGGCCTTTCACGTCGCCACGTTCGGGACGTTGGTGGGGGCCTTCGTGGCCGCCTTCATCTTCCGCAATTCCTTCGAGCGCGTCCCCGAGGTGACGGGCATCATGACGGGCAGCTACACCGGGGGCGGCGTCAACTTCATGGCCGTCAAGGCCTCCTACGACGTGGCTTCGGAGCTGACCAACCCGCTCATCGTGGCGGACAACTTCATCATGGCGGGCATGTTCGCCGTGCTGCTTCTGATTTCGGGGAGCAAGTTTTTCCTGCGGCGCTATCCCCATCCGCACACCGAGGCGGCGGGAGGTGCGGACGCGGCCCCGATCACGGCGCAGCATTGGCGGCGCAAGGAGATCTCGCTTCGGGACATCGCGCTTGCGCTGGCGGCGGCGACGGTGCTGACCGCGATCTCCACCCAGTTGGCCGATTGGTTCAAGGGACACCTGGAGTCCAAGCTGCTCGTGTCGCTCCTGGGCAATGTCTATGTGTTGATGACCTTCTTCACCGTCACGCTGGTGAGCGTGGGGCATCGCTGGACCGAGCGCATCCACGGAACCGAGGAGCTGGGAGCGTTCATGCTCTACCTGTTCTTTTTCGTCATCGGCGTGCAGGCGGACCTGATTACGGTGATCCGCAATGTGCCGGTGCTGTTTCTCTTCTGCCTGGTCATCGCGGTGGTGAACCTGGCGGTGACACTCCTGCTGGGGCGGCTGTTGAAGCTGGACCTGGAGGACCTGCTGTTGAGCGTGAACGCCACCCTGGGCGGGGCGCCCTCGGCCGTGGCGATGGCGATCGCGAAAGGGTGGCCGGCGCTCATCCTGCCCGGGCTATTGGTCGGGATCTGGGGCTACATCATCGGCACGTTCCTGGGCGTGGTCACGGCGGAGATACTGATGCGCTGGCTGTAGCCGCCGAGTGACGTGCGGGAGGTGGCCGGATCCTCTCATGGGACCGATCGGACCGATCGGACCGATCCGTCGGATCAGTCAGATCCCAAACCATGCACGACGGCCTCGCGCCGCTCAGGGCCTGGGCGCTCCGGCCACGCGGAAGCCGATGCCGTCGGCGGGATAATTGGTGGTGTCAAACTCGAGGTCGTCCGACTCCGTGTAGAACTCGTTGTAGTCCCAGGAACCGCCGCGGAGGCGGCGGTTGGTGATGAAGATGATTTCCTCCACCCATTCCTGCACGTTCCCCGCCTGGTCGAGCGTGCCGTAGAAAGTGGCTGAGTTCACATACGCGCCGACGTCGGTGGCCACGCGATCGGTGGCGCAGCAGACGTTGGCCGTGTTGGCGTCGCCGGGGGGCACCTCGGAAAAGGGAGCCACCTGGCTTCGGGTGGGGAAGCGCCAGTACCCTTCGACGTCGCCCCCGAGTTCCCAGGGCTGATGATAGGCGGCCTTGTACCATTCGTCGTCGCTGGGCAGCCAGAAGCGGGCGGCGGCGTTGCGCTGGATGGTGTTGGACGCCACACCCTCGGCGGTCATGGTGTAGGCGCCATCTTCGGTGGTGGAGGGTTGCTGCACGCCGCTGGGTTGTCCGTTGTGCAGCCAGTTGCAGAAGCGCAGCGCATCATGGAAATCGACCCAGACAGCGGGGCGATGTTCCATGCCGGGCTTGGCGGTGTAGTGGTAGTCGCCGGGGTGCCCGGTGCGGAGAATGCCGCCGTGCACGCTCGCCTCCATGTTCGTGTCGAACAGGCCAAAACGATCCTCCACCGCGACCGCATTGAGGAAGGCGACATACTGGCGGTTGTTCACCTCGTATGTGCCGATGCGGAAGTCGTAGGCCACGGCGCCTTTGCCGCCGAAGTCGGGCGGGTTGCCGGCATTGGTCACGGCCACGAACGGGATGTGAATCTTCCAGAGCCGCTCGGCGAGGCTGGCCGAGATGGCATTGGCCATCACATTGCTGAGGCCCGCGCCGTCCCCGGAGAAGGCGCCGGCCTGGATGGCGCCACCGATGGTCAGAGACGGGTCGGAGTTGGTGCCGCCGACCATGACGTTTCCGCCGAAGGTGACGGTGCCGGTGAAGAGCTGGTCGGCGTCGAGGCGCGCGACGTTGGGCGGCAGCTGTGAGGCGGGCAGCGGACCCGCCAGGCTCTCCGCTTTGAGGGTGTAAATGGCGTAGGGGGTGGCGGTGAGCGGCTGGCGCGGCGCCAGTGTCACCAGGTCCCCTCCCGAACCGGTGGGGCGCACACAAATTTCCAGCCAGCATCCGGTGCCGCCAAACACATTGGTCCCAAAGTCGAGCTGGGCCGTGAAGGCGCCGCCGACCACGGGCAGTGCATGAAGCAGGATCGGTTCGGCGCAGGGATCGCCCCCCACAAAAGCATCGAAGAGCTCAAACTGAATATCGTGGATTCCCTGCGCGGGCGATCCTTGGTGGAACAGTTGTCCCTGGTAGGTGAACACGGTGGTGACCCCGGCCCCAAAGGCCTGGGGCGAGCACCCTAGCAAGACGCCAAGTCCAAGGGACAACGATAAGGTTCGACGCAGCATTGGAAAGCAGTTGAGGAACGTTCCTAAAGTGCCAGTGATTTTTGTTTGGGCAAGCCCGAAAAGGGTTGGCCTGGTTCAGGGGGTTTGCGGCGTGACCAGCCGGTACCAGCGCGTGGGCACTTCCCCTACCGGGTCGGCCACGGTGATGACCCGGTTGGTCGTGGTGGCCGCCACGTCCACCATGTTCCGCCACGTGCCGGGCGGGGAGAGTTCCAGGGCCTGCACACTGTAGGTCACGCCGGCCGCCGCTTCGAATTCCAGGACCACGGATACCCCGCCTTCATCCATTGCAATGCGCTCGATCCGCAGATAACTCGTCGCGTCCTGCGGGTTGGTGCCGGCGCGGTATTCGTCGCCATTGTTCACCCCATCCATGTCCGCATCCAACCCGGCATCCCCGGGAAAGCCGGGATCCAGGTCGTGCTGCATTTCCCACGCGTCCGGCATCCCGTCTCCGTCTCCGTCCGGAAGGAGGGACAACGTGACGCCGGGCAGGCCGAGGCCTGGTGGGGGAATGGCGGCGTTCGTGACGATGATCTGGTAGGTGCCGGTGTCGGAGGCCTGCACATCAAAGACGGTCAGGAATCCGGCGCGCCGGTCGGAGACGTAATTGGTCACGATGGTGGAGGACTTGCGCAGGATGTAGCCAAAGGGAGGCGGGTTGCCGGCGATGAGAAAGCTGAAGGTGGCGTCGGCTCCCGGCACCACGGCCAAAGGAACGGCGGGCAGGATGACACTGGGCCGCTCCAGGACGGTGATCAGGGAGGGTTGGCTTGTCAGCACACCGTAGGTGTTGGACACCCTGACCGAGTAGGCGCCTTCATCGCTGACCTGGACGTTGTTCAACTCCAGCATGGCCTGGGTGGCGCCGGGGATGGGTAGGTCCTGGTGGTTCCACTGGTAAGCGAAGGGACCGACCCCGATGGGTTCGGCGTTGAGGACCGTGTTGGAGCCTTTGCTGACGGACACGGCCGCGGGGGAGACGTGGACCAGCAAGGGCACGATGGAGAGAGTCACGGGGGCGCTGGTGTAGCTGAGGAATGCCGTCTGGACGCGCACCTCGAATGCGCCCGCCGCATCAAACGCCAAGCCAGCCAGCAGCAGGGTCTGGTTGGTGGCCCCCGGGATGGGAGTGCCGTCCTTCCACCAGGACATCACGCCCGGCGCGGGCAGCGGCGGGATGCTGGCTTCCAACAAAAGGTCGGTGCCCACGGGCGCCCCATGGGTGAGGGGACGAATGCGTGGGCGCCAAGGGATGTCGCTGGGCGAGGTTCCGAGGTCGGCTTCGTCCCGGTCGAAGAGTCCATCCAGATCGCGGTCGATGCCGACACGGCGTCCGGTGCCCTCCGGAACCAGCGTGAAGGTGAGGGGGGAACCAGGCTGGATGGAAGCCAGGAGGTCCGTCGCGTTGAGCGCTTCAGCCGCACGGTCGGACTGGAAGACATCCGCCATGGCGTCGAACCACCATCCGCGTGGCGCGCCTTCCCGCAGGCCTTTGGCAACCAGCTCCACCCTTCCGGTAGGCGAGCGGGCCAGGTCCAGCATGGCTTGGAAGAGCGGCGGTGCAATCGGGCTGGACAAGGTGAGTTGACGTCCCGTGGCGGCGGGCGGCGTGGTGTCTGGGAGTGCGCCGGGCTCCTGGATGTCGGCCCCGGGCAGCGCAAGGAGGAGGGCGATGAGGTCCGCGACATCCTGGTCGCGATGAATGCGGGCGCCGTTGAGGAAGCGCGTGAGCGTGTCGATGCTGCCGTCGTGCCCGAATCCAAACCCTGCGGGCGACGCCGTGCTGGATCCGTTCATGCCCACGCGCTCGGCCAAGTTGCGAAGCTGGGAGATCTTCGAAGGGAGGGCCCCCTCGAGGCGGGGTGCAAGAGGAAAGCTGTGGCCGCCGTTGGGGCCGGTCGGGACGGTGGTGGGCGCACCCAGGATGACGGCCTGGTCGCGTCCCAGTCCGGTGGGGAGCGTGTGACAGGTGGCGCAGAATGAGTTGGGAGCGCGGAACAGGGCCAGCCCGTTCAAGGCGTTGCCATGTGGCAATGGCGAACCGGCTGGAAGCTGATCCTCCCCGAGCGCCACATGGCCCGGCAATTCAAGGTCGGTGGGGAGGCTGTTGTCGAGAGGACGAAAGGGATTGGGTGGAAAGCGGACGCCGGCCAGGAAATCCCGCAGCTCGCGCATCTGGGTGGAGGACAATTCCTCCTCGGCGCCCTGGAGGTTCGTGAAGGTGGGATTGAAGGCTTCGATGTCCGCGCGGTCGCCGCGCCAGTGGAATGGTTCATGCCCGATGATGTCCTGCAGGGTCTGGGTGATCATCACACCCTTCATGGGGTGGTATTGGTTGGTCTGGAGGGTTCCCTGGAGGTTGATGACGGCCGCGTGCAATTCGCCTGAGGGATCACCCAGATCCCAGGCCAGCCGGTCCATGCGCGCATCCACGTGGCAGGACGCGCAGGACGCCTGGCCCAGCCCCGAGGTGAGCCGCGTGTCGTAGAGGTGTCGCCTCCCCGCGGCGGTGGACAGCGGCGTGGGATCGAACAAGGGCCGCGCGTCGATGACCTGGTCGGTGACCGTGTCCACGACGGAAAGACTCGAGGAGAAGCGGTGGTAGATATAGAGGCGTTGGCGGGGCTCGTCCCAGGCGAGGCCGCAGGGACCTTCGCCCACATCGATGGGATCCGCTCCGGTGCGCTGGCCGTTGCCGTCAATGACCACCACGTTTCGCGAGCCCATTCCGGCCACGTAGCCCTTCGCTCCATCCGAGCGGAACAGCACCGCGCGAGGATCTCCGATCGACGCATGGCGCAGCGCGGGAGTGGTGGACGGGGAGCTGTAATCAAGGTGCGGGTTGAGGTCGAGGGAGGTGCCGAGCAGGGTGGATGGATCCACCAGGGCAAGCTGCACCCGCACGAACACGCCGTTGAGATTGGGTTCAAAGCGGATCTCATTGAGCGCCTCGGTGCCCACCACCGCGACCTGGCCGGAGGCGGGGTTGACACCAGCGGCCATGCAGAGGTTCATGAGCCCGGAAGCGTAAGCCACGACATGATTGGTGGTGTTGATCGCCGCCAGGTCGAGATCCGGCATGTCCCAGCCCGGCACCCTTCTCGTCACCCCGGCCTGGTTGCCCGTGATCCACGCCGTCCAGTCGCCTCCATTGTCGTCCTGCCACTGGCCCGATTCGGACTTGCGCACAATCAACCCCGAACTCGGCGCGGGGGGGCTGGCCGGCAGTTCGGGATTGAGCGGAGGACGAAAGTCGCCTCCATCATTGGGCGGCGGGTTGATGCCTCCATAGGGGCCTTCGGGGAGACTGACGGGGTTGTTGAAGAAGGCCAGGCTCTGGAATTCCGGGCCGCTGATGGTGGTGCGGTTGCCCGATTCAAACACCGCCACATACACCGTCCCGCCATCCGGGCTGACCGCCATCGATCGGGGGCGCTGGCCATCGACCACGATGTTGGTCAGCCAGGCGCGCGTGTCGGGATCGAAGACCTGAACCACGTTCGGCATGGAACAGGCCACGTAGGCACGCTCAGGCTCGCCGGCAAACACCACATCGGCCGGGGCATCGAGCGTGTCGAGCGTGGCCACGACCTGCCTGGATGCCATGTCCACCACGCTGATGCTGTCCGAGATCTGGTTGACCACCCACAGTTCGCCGTTGTCGCGGAACCGTACGCTGACCGGGTCCAGCCCCACCGAGACGGTTCCCGACCATTCGGCAGTGCCGGTGGAGACATCAAACAGTTCGACCGTTCCGCCCGGCAGGTTGCCGACGGCCAGCGTGTGTCCGTCGGGGCCCAGGTCGAGGGGATGGACCGGGGCGGTCTCGAAGTTGACAAACGCCGCCTCGAAAGGATCCGCGGCTCCCTGGCTCGACGCGCACGGCAAGGCGCCGAGCAGGGCGAAGCCAAGGCGCACGAGGACGGATCGGACACGGTTGACGGGCGGCATGACGGCTTGGAATGGAGGGGGAACGTAGCATGGCCCGTCGGCGGGGTGCAAGTTGGTGCGGGCAAGAGAACGGCCTCGGGCGCGATGGGAAGCCCCCAGCTCCAAACGTGTTTGGACGCGCATTGGGACCATGAACCGTACCCAGCAAAGGCCCCTCACCCTGACCCTCTCCCGCGGGGAGAGGGAACAGCGAGCCGGGATGGGCGAGAGGGATGAGGGCAGGGGCATTTCTCCGCGGAGAGGACGATTCTCCCTCTCCCCGCGGGAGAGGGCAGGGGTGAGGGGCCTTTGCTGGGTACGGCCATTGTGCCGGTTCATGAAGAGCCCTTCAAGTGGCCAGTTCCCAGTGTCGAGTGGCGAGTGTCGAATTGGAAACTTGGCGCTCGGTCACTCGTCACTTGGAACTTGGAACTTGGAACTGACCCGGTTCGTGGGGAGAAGCCACACCGCCGCCGGGTCAGCGCCCGGGGTAGATGGACACGGCGCAGTGCACGCCGCCGTGGTGGCGCTGGGCTTCGGCCGTTTGAATCGGGATGACCTTGATCGTGTCCGGCAGCGCCGCCCGGAAGGCCCGTGTGGCGGCCGCGTCCACCGAGGCGTAGAAGCCACCGAAGGCGGGCATCAGATAACTGTGCTTGAGGGCCACGCCGTTTAAGTAATTCAGGCTGTGGTTGAAGTCGGGCATGCTGGGGACGGGAATCACCGTGCACCCAAGTTCCTCGAGCACCTGCCGCTGGCGTTGGCCCGCCGCTTCCAGGGTGCGGAGGGCGGCCAGGTAGTACTCGCGTTCCCCTTCACCTTCCGGCGCCGCGGGCTGCCTGCTTTCCAGGATGTCCAGCGCCACCAGGAAGCACTGGAGATTGTGCGCGGCGGAATCCACCGGATCCGAGGTGAAGAAGCGCGAAAGCGAGAAAGGCATCGCCTCCTCGGAGGAGGTGCGAAGAGGGTCAAGCACTCGACGGGTCTCCATGGCCACGCGGACATCTTCTCCTTCCGCCAGCAACGCCTGCAGGCCCTCCTGCGCGGAGCCCTCCAAGGAACCTTGCCTGCCCAGCGCGCTCAGGCCGACGCGGACCACCGCCCGGGCGGCGGACATGGGATCATTGACGAAGGCCAACAGGCGGTCGTCCAGGCGGCGGAAGGTGACATCGAAGTCCAGGTGGTACGAACCCGCCGGCCACACGATGCATCGGTCCACATCGAACTCGCGGCGGAATGCCTCCACCGCCTGCCGTTGCGACAGGCCCAAGGCCATGTTGCGATGCACCTCCGCTTCGCCGATCAACAGGAGGCGTTGACCGGTGCGTGGATCCCGGATGGCCATGAGGTTGCCGCCCTGGAACAGGAGACTGGACTGGACAACGGGATGGCCTGACTGGGCCAATCCCTCCATCAGGTAGGACTCGCCGGGGACGAATCGCGACTCCAGCTCGCCCAGGCTGGCGTAGCGGGGCGTCAGCGTCGCCGGTGCCCCGTCCATGAAGCCAGGTTTGCCGTTGTCCTGGGCCCAGGTGGACACGGGGTTGGGCGACGTCATGAGGGTGGCCTGTTCCGGCCGACTCAGTGGCCAGGCAATGCGGGCCATGGCCACCAAGGCATCAAGGTGCTCGCCTGGGACGGTGATCAGAAAGTCCGGTTCGGTCAGCGTGCCCACCACCTGGTTGATCACGTCCAAACTGCCTCCCGGCACGATGCCGTCAAGGTAATCACCACCCGCCTGCATGCGGACCAGAGCGGGATCCTGTTCGCCCATTTCCAGGGCGATGGAGTATCCCGGCCGGGCGGGCTTGAATTGGAACGGCAGGTTGGCCAGATCCCGCTTGAATTCCTCGATCGGTTCCCCGGCAATCAGACGGCGCGCGATCCAGGCAATGGTCCCGCGTGGACGCGAGTCTGACGATGCATCCGTGGGCGCGGCAAAATGTCGTATAAGGTCCGTGGGAAAGCCCGCACCGCGGAGCAGGTCCAGGAACGCGGTTTCGTTGGTGCGCACAAGTTCCGGGCCGGCCAGCTCGATCACATCCGCCAGCACGCTCAGCAAGCCATCGGTCAGCAGGCGACGCCGGACCAGGCGCTGTGCCTGTGCGGTCTGGATGCCAGGGTCTGCCGTTGCAAGTGACGGGGGAAAATCCGCGTGATCCAGGATCCACGCCCGATGTCCCAAGGGAGGAAGGAGCGAGGCAGGCATGGCCTTGCGGGCGAGAAACAGGTCAGGGTCAAGATCGGGCTCGACGATCCGGAAATGTGAGAGGGGTTGCCGTCTGCCGCGATCCAGTCCGTGCGGGGCGGGCTCCAAGCCGGGCTCCACCTGGTAGTGAGCCGATTGGTAGGCATCAATGCTCTCGCGGGCTGCCGCGACCTCCACGAGGCCAGCCGGATGGTCGCCGTGTTCCTGGGCACGCGGCGTCGCCGGGTGACCTTCCTCGGCCCAGGCCGCGGGGCGCGGAAGGAGCAGGAGTGAGCAGGCGAGGCAGCGGAGGCGCATGATGGCGGGGACAATCGGCCATCTGCAGTGGGAAATCTTGAAGCATCGGGTGAGTCGGAGGAGGCCTTTGCGTTACGATTGCGCAACACGGGCATCATATTGCGCTCGTGGTCATGAAATTGCGCCTCCTCCGGTGAGGTGTGCGCCTCCTCAGGACCTGGAAATCTGTGAGGCCATTTCCAGTTGGTAAGCGCGGGGCGTCTTGCCACACCGACGTTTGAAGTGCATGGCGAAGTGGCTTTGGTCGCAGAAGCCGACGGCCAGGGCGACCTCGGCGATGGAGCGGTTGTTGTGACGGAGCATGTCGCGGGCGCGATCGACGCGGTTCTGCACGATGAAACGGTGAGGGGAAAGGCCAGTGGAGGCCCGGAAGAGGCGCGCGAAATGGAAGGTGCTTAATCCGGCCACGTCCGCCAACACGCGGAGCGAGATGTTCTCGGGCAGATGAGCCTCGATGTATTCCACGACGACGCGCAGGACGCGGGTGGGCAATCCGCGACCGGCGGTGTCGGGGGAAACTTTGGTGGAGGCATAACGCAAAGCCATGTGCAGGGCGAGCGAGGTGGCCATGGACTCGGCGTAGATGCGTCCGCCGGGATTGCCCAGTTCAAACTCGGAGAGCATGTTCCGGATGGTGTGCTCGATAAACGGGTCTTTAAGTCCTTGTTGCGGAATCAGTTCCAGCTGATCCGGATTGGTCATGTCATGCGTCGCGAAGAAAAAGAACTGCGGCTCCATAGTGAGCATGAGGAAGTCGCCGCTGTTGCGAGACACCACGGTTACCGGGGTTTGGGCGGGGACGAAATTGATATGCCCGGGGTATTTGAGGACGGAGCGCATGGGCTGGGAGCCGACCTTCATTTCGAACTCGGCCTCCTGGGCGAGATGCAGCACGCAGCAATGATGCGGGTTGATGATGTTGCGGGAATCGATCTCCTGATTGGTGTGATGTTCCAGAAGCATGCCTTCCACGGGCGTGGGGGCGCTGCTGAGGACCGGGCGTGATTTGAAGGCGGGGCGCGCGTGGCCCGTGACGAGTTCAATAACCTGCTGGCGGCGCGCCGCCCATTCGGGTGTTGCGGACTTCATTGACGACGATATTACCACCTCTAAGGTGGACTTACTTCATTGTTACGAGGGTGTAACGTGTGACCTGAGCTGACCTGACTCCTGACAGACTCACGGTGAACGTGCCTTAGACGGCGAGATCATATGAAATGGTTACAGGGCTGAAGATATCATGATAACCGGCCCTGCCATGGGATTGCATGGCGTGACGCCGTGGGTTGTACAGCCCGGACGGTGAGGGTTCAATTCGCGGGCCAGGCAAACGGCGGCGCCATGATGGCTTCAGCGCGGTCGTCTCCTTCCACGACGCGGTAGTGGCGGTCCGGAGCCAGGTGCTCCAGGAGGTTGGTGCCGCCGCTGGACGGCCACCAGATTTCCACGCGCCGGATCTCCGCGGCATCACCCAAGCCGATTTCCTGGCGCAGCGGCGAGGCGCCGAACGAGCCGCCGGATCCCACCACGCGATGCAGTTCGCGGTCCTTGCCGTCCTCCCGCACCACCACCTTGATGCGGGCGCCCAGTGCGCCCCGGTTGGAACGGCGGCCCTCCAGCTTGAGCGTGATCCAATGATGGGCGTTGCCCGGATTGGCGAAGAGGGCGTCGAAGTAGTTGTCCCCCGGGTAGGCCCCGCCCACGTTGACCACCACGTCCTGCTGCCCATCATTGTTCAGGTCGGCGAAGGAGATGCCGTGCCCTTTCTGGACATGGCCAAACCCGCCGGCGCTGGTGACATTCTGAAACTCCCGGCCGTCGTGGTTGCGAAGCATTTCGTTGGGCAGAAGGGTGCCGAAGTAAGGGGCGCCTGTGCCGAGGTAGCAATCCAGCCAGCCGTCATTGTCGAGGTCTCCGAAGTTGGCTCCCATGGCCAGGTAGGCATGGTGGAGCCGGGCGGCACGCGTCACGTCGGAGAATCGTTTCCCGCCTTGGTTGTGATACAGGCGCGGGGTCGCCGCCGTGGAGGGAAGCCCCAGTTTGTCGGCCACGATCTGAAGGAGGGTGGCGTGACCGCCGGTGCCGGGGGAGAAGGCATCGAGATCGGCTCCATACCCGCAGGCGAATAGGTCCAGCCACCCGTCGTTGTCATAATCCCAGAACCAGGTTGGAAAGCTCAGTTCCGGCTCGGCGACGCCGGTCGGTGTGGTCACATCGGTGAAGCGGACGCCGGGGTCCCCCTCCGCGCCCATGGCGCCGTGGTTGCGGAGAAGCCGGTTGCGTCCGCCCAGCACCGAGACATAGAGGTCGGGCCAGCCGTCGTTGTCGAAGTCACCGGCCGTCACCCCGCGCACGAAGGCGGTCAGGTTGACGCCCGCCGCCTGGCCGCATTCGCGGAAGCGCCCGTCACTGGTGTTGAGGTAGAGGGCACAGGGGTGGGGGTGGTTGGGCTGGTAGGTTTCGTTGCCGACGAAGAGGTCGATCCATCCATCGTTGTTGGCATCCAGCCAGGTGGCGGACAGGGCGGGGTGCAGGGCGAGCAGACCTGCCTCCTCCGTGACGTCCGTGAACGTGCCGTCCCCGTTGTTGCGCAGCAGGGAATCGGGAAGGGTCCCCAGCTCCCCCAGCCACGCCCCGCGCACGACGTAGAGATCGACGTGGCCGTCATTGTTGTAGTCCGCCTGGATGGCATTGAGGCCCCCGGTCAACTGGTCCAGCCCCGCCTCCCGGGTCCGGTCCTCGAAGCGTCCGTTGCCCATGTTCTTGAAGAGCCGGAAGGCATCCCCGATGTGCCAGGAGGTGAGGAAGACGTCGGTCCATCCGTCGCCGTCGAAATCCTCGGTCACGCTGCCGCCCGCGATCTTGTTCATGGTCAGCCCGACCTGGTGGGCCCGGTCAGGGAAGCGGGGCAGAGGGTGCTCCGAACGAAAGATGTCGGGGGGGACGCGCAGGTTGGCGGGCACCTGGTCCGGGTATTCGCCGAGGGTCATGGCGGCGATGTTGAGGAGCCATCGCGCGCCCAGGTCGCTGGGGCGCCGGGTCAGCTTGAGCAACACGTCGCGCGCGCCCTCCGAGCCGCGTCGCATCATGTGCTGCCCGTCGGCCTGGATGGGGAGCAGGCAGGAGTCGGGGTTGTGATGGTGCACGCAGTTCTCGATCTCGCCAAGGCGCAGCCAGGCCACCGCTTCGAGGTATTGCACCAGGGTCCGGGTTTTGGGTCCCATGCCGGAATTGGGGGACCACATCATCCGGGTCACGTTGGAGAGCACGGTCAGGCAGGCCTCGGGTTGGCCGGCGTTCAACAGTTCATTGGCCAGGTCGAATTCCACCTGCATGCGCTGCGAGTCGGGAAGGGGCGCCTGGAGGCGTTGGCGGTAGGACGCGATCAGGCCGGAGTTGTCGTAGGGATTCCGGTGGCCGTGTTCCCGGGCCCAGGTTTGCAGACGCTCCACCATCCGGGCGGTGCCGGAGGTGTGGGGATCGGCGGCGGCGAGGATTCCCGGCCCTGCCGCCCAGGATGCGAGCGCGATGGCGCCCAACAGGCAGCGGAGGAGTGCGGGAAGGCCGGGTTGCGATCGGGTTGGATATGGGGTTGAAACCGTCAAGGTGACCCAAGCGTATGAAACCACACCCGTCACTGTTCAACAAATGCCAGGGCCTGGCAAATCATTTGCCGGTGGTGGAGTGGGGGCGGGGCATGTGGGCCATGCACCGCGCATCTCGAGGATGATAATGAGCACGAACGAATGCCACGTAGCCGCCGCCGTGAGGCGGCGGACTCTGACGTGATGGATGACGTGACTATCCACCCCCTTACGGGAGGTGGCTACGTGTCCCGTGGCGGATGACGGTTCTTATGGGGAGCCCTCCCTAGATGGGATGGATGGCGCACCTGGACCATGCACCACGAACCCCCACAAACCACGCGAAAGGAGGCGAAGGGCTTGTAACCACGAAGTGCACGCCGCGTGATTTCGTGTGTTTCATGTGTTTCGTGGTCCCCAACTCCCGCTTTGGTATTGATGAGGTGGTGCATCTCCCTTTCGTGGTTCTTCGGGAGCAGGGAGGCGCCCAGGATTGGCGCAAGCGATCTGCCATGAACCACAAGCAGCCCGGACCGGCTAAAGCCGGGACTACGAACGCGCGGGCGGGACCCGGTCACATTTCGTTCCAGGAGACGATGGTGTAGGTGGTGGTGGGGCCGAACTCCCCGAGCGCCTCGTCGTAGTGGAAATTGAAGTGACCGTTCATGGTCACGGTTCTGGTGACGCTGGCGCCGATGAAGTCGATGGTGTTGTTGCCACCGCCGTCCATGGAGAAGTCGGCATTGGGGGCGTAGATGGCGCCGGTGAACTGGCCGTTGCCCGAGACGCTCAGAGAGGCGTTGTTGGGCAGGCCATAGTAGGTGAAGGTGTCGGCCGTGTTGTTGTGGTTGATCAGCCCATTGCCCGCGATGGTGGCCGAGGCGCCGCCGACATAGAGTTCAAGCGACGCGCCGGGGGCGATCTCAATGACGGTCTGGCCGGACATGAGGATGTCGCCCGTGACATAAAGCTTGGCGTGACCCGTCACGATCATGTTTTCCTTGCCCGACATGTTCAGCTGGGTCATCTGGTAGTTGCCGGTGCCCAGCATGTAGCGGTAACTGGTCCCGTTGTAGATGCCGCCGCCGGGGCTGAAGGCGCCGCCCGTGAACGGGGCCTGGACGTCCATGAAGCCGACGTTCATGTCGTCGGCGCTGTAGCCGGGCTCGATGCCGTTGTTGCCCGAGAGGACCCAGTTCTTGCTGCCCACCGATCCGCTGGGACCGATTTCCACGCCGCCGCCGGGGCCGGTGGCGACCCTGCCCATGATTTCGGCGTTGCCGGCGTTGAGCGGATTGTAGATGCCGGAGTTGGTGGCGATGTCGCCGTTGTCCTTGGTCTTGGTCGGGTCGTAGGCGCCGCCGGGTCCGCTGAAGTTGGGATCGGAGGAATCGAAGCTGTTCGAGGCGATGTTGTTGCCGTTGAGGTTGATGTTGTGCTTGGCGACCATGCCCTTGGCCCAGAACGGCTGCTTTTGCGCGGTGACCTGGACGGTGCGCTTGAGGTAGTTGACCGAGGGGTCGGGGTAGATCGAGGGGGGCTGCGGGAATTCCTTGATCGGTTCGGTGACCGGCTCAGTGACGACGGTCACATTCGGATCACCGGTGATGCTGGCGAGGAAGGCGGGGCCGGCATGGCGGTCCGAGGCCAGGGTGAGGGGCGCCGGGAGGTATCCGGAGGAGGTGATGGTGGGCTGCTCGATGTTGTTGTAGGTGATGCGCACATAGTAGAAGCCCTCGCCCATATCGCGCTTCCTGTAGAATCCGTTACTGGCGTCCTTGGTCCACCCGTTGGCGGCCAGGTTCGAGTTGACCATGGTGTTGAGATGGGCCATGGCCTCCTCGATGCCGGCTTCCACCAGCGGCATGACCGATTCCCAGACCTGCGCGCGCATGGCAAAGGCGCCCTGCGTCTTGACCAGCTTGAGATAGGAGATGACGAGGAACCCGATGATCGCGGTAATGATCAGGCTGATGAGCAGGACGTGCCCCTGTTCCTTAATTCCCTTCTTGCCCTTTTGAATCTGCATATGTCGTCTCGGTTCGTGTTGTCTTCGGCGCCGTTCGGATCAGTGCTTGCGGATGGCGATGCTGGCCGACTGGGAGCTGGTCAGGTTGGCCTTGCGACCGAACATCTCCCGTGAACAGGTCCAGTCCACGCGAATCAACTTGCAGGTGTCGATGGAGCTGGCCGGGTAATAGTCAAAGGTGCCGGCGATGAAGTTCCGCTGGCGGATGCTGAAGCTGAGGCTGTCCACCCCTTCCAGAATCACCTTGCTCTGGGTGCCCTTCTTTCGCACCAGGGTGCGCGTCTGCGGACTGTAAAGGTAGAGGAGCTGCTGCCCGTCGTAATCGAGGAAGGTGAGGGCGTTGGTCGAGTAACTCTGGAGATGGCGGGCCTGGCGGAAATCGACCGACATCTGCGCCTGGGCGTTGCGGTTGGCCTGGTCCATGTCCACCATGTTCCCCAGCGCATGCACGGTCTTGCCGTGGTGCATGGCGAAGAGGGCCACGGTGGAGAGAAGCAGGCCGCCGATGCCGATGGCGAAAAGGTACTCGACCAGTGTGCTGCCCTGACACCGGCGCCGCAGCGGGCGGCGGGCGGCCTTAATAGATGTAGCTCTGCAATCCATTACGGGTGATGTAGGAGGAGAACTCGCGATGCCGTGAAACCCCGCCGGTCTTCCAATCCAGGGTCACGGTGACCTTCTTCAGATCCGTGCCGTAGGTGACATCGGTGGGGCCGTCCTCGAACGTTATGGTCCCGTAATAGCTGGTGCCGGGCGTGCCGCTCCTGACACCCTGCGGGTCGAACGGCACCTCAAACTTGTCCGGAATGAAACCCGGGGCCTCAACCTGGTCCCAGCTGTAGAGGCGGATGCCTTCCATCTTCTCCACCAGGATCTGCGTGGCCCGCAGGTTTTCCCGGGCGAACTTGACGCCGGAGATGGCGCCGCCCAAAGCCCCGTAGAGGGCGACGATGACGGTGGTGACGGTGCCCAAACCCACCGTGGCCTCGACGAGCGAGAAGCCCAGGATGGAAAAGCGTTTGCGGTGGAGGTTTTTGATTCTCATTGTTTCCCCAGATGGTAACTGACCCTGTTGGCGTCGAGACCCTCTGTAGCAGCCCGCCTGCCATCGGTGTCCTGCGCACGAATCCCCCCTGCTTCCGGCCCCTTCCATTTCACGTAATCGCCCCATTCTCAAGGATGAGGAACGGTTGCAGAATTGAGAGGGGGACGGACGCCACCCGCGCCGCATCCAGATTCGGGACACTCCTGTCCACACATGGAACGACATAGAAACATGGGCGACGAGAGCACCCTACATCGCACCATATTAAAGGCCCCTCACCCTAGCCCCTCTCCCGGGGGGAGAGGGAACAACATGCGACCCCAGGGTGAAGGGATCAGGGCAGCAGCCTCTCTCCACTCGGAGGACAGGTCCCCCTCTCCCGCCGGGAGAGGGCAGGGGTGAGGGGCCTTTGAGGTGGTGAGATCTATTGTCCTCTCCTCGCCCATATTTCACCTTGTGACGCAACCCGCTGCGGAGCCTGCTTTCTCCAGGAAGGTCTGGGGAATGACATACGCTTGCTCTCATCCCAATCCTGCCGCTGCATGGCATCCCAGTACCACCCCTTTCCAACAATGCCCGGCCGCCGTTGAACCGCCGCTTGCCAAGCGCGCGGGAAAACTCGATAAACAGCCCATCATGAACGAACCCATCCGCCGCCGATCCATGTCGTGTCCTCCTCCTCTCGCGCTCACCCTGCTGTGTGTGCTGATGGCCTGCCTGTCCGCCCATGCCGCCGGCCCGGACGGGATGCTGCGCATCATCGTTTTTGGGGCGCATCCGGACGATGCCGAACTGGATGCCGGGGGCGTGGCCGCGCGCTGGGCGCGCATGGGGCATCACGTGAAGTTTGTCTCCATGACCAATGGCGACATCGGCCACGCGACGCAGGCCGGCGGCCCCCTGGCGGCCCGGCGGCTGGCCGAGGTCAGGGAGGCCGACCAGGTGCTGGGGGTCGAGGGGGTGGAAGTCTATGACATCCACGACGGGGAACTCATGCCCACGCTGGAGAACCGTCGCAAGGTGGTCCAGTCGATCCGGGAATGGCAGGCGGACGTGGTTATCGCGCATCGTCCCAACGACTATCATCCCGACCATCGCTACACCGGCGTGCTCGTTCAGGACGCCGCCTTCATGGTCATCGTCAAGCATTTCCTCCCCACCGTGCCCGCCCTCACGCGCAACCCGGTCTTTCTCTACACCGAAGACAGCTTCCTGAAGCCCGACCCCTTCGAGCCGGACGTGGTGGTGTCGATAGACGACGTGATGGACCAGAAGATCGAGGCGGTCTGGCGCCTCGAATCGCAGATCGAAAGCCTTTGGGCGACCGGCAACTTCGAGGAGGTCGTGCCCGTGCCCGGGGACGGTCCGGCACGCGAGGAGCGCAAGCGCCAGGTGGGAGACCGCTTCAAGCAGCGGGCCGCTTCCGTGGCGGATCGGTATCGCGCCAAGCTCATCGAGTTGTACGGGCAGGAAAAAGGATCGCGGATCAAGCACGCCGAGGCCTTCGAGTTGTGCGAATACGGCCGACGCCCGTCTCCGGACGATCTGAGGAAGCTGTTTCCCTTCTTTGATTGAGGCGACCCTGGACTCGCCGCAGACCACAGGAGGTGGCACCGTCAGGCATTGCATCTCCGTGGGGTCCACCGCCTCACGGCGGCGGCTACGTGTCCTGCTCCACCCCCACCTCCAGTAGCCGCCGACGGCAGGAGGTGGTTTCCATCGTCACGCACCACGTCTCTTGCCCAAGATCCACCGCCTCACGGCGGCGGCTACGTGTCCTGCTTCCCTCACACGCCTTGCGAAGTGGCCGACGACGTGACCCTTTTTTGTCGTGGCTCGACCTTGGGCTGTCTCATTCGGTCTTGGGACGATGAGGGCTTTGGTGAGGCACGGATCGTCCGTTGACAGGTTTCCGGGAGTTTCGCCATTCTGTTTCGGGTATTGTTTGTGGCCCGCGCCATTATGAAGTGGTCTCGCTCATTCTCCCGGCTGATGCTGGCCTTGTCCTTTCTGGGGCTGGCACTGAAGCTCTTTGCCCAGGGGATGTCGGAGTATGACCTGCCTCCGATCAACTACAGCTCCACCACCACGTCCAATGCCGCCGACGAACTGGACTGTGCCCTGCGGTCGGGCGCGCTCACGCAGGATCATCCGGATCGTCTGACACTTCTCCGGAGGGTGCTGAATCACCTGCAGATCCCGGCAGAAACGCAGACCTTGGTCTTCTCAAAGACCAGTCTCCAACTCGACCTCATCCGGCCCGAGCGGCCGCGCGCGCTCTACTTTTCCGACGACAGCTACCTGGGGTATGTGCAGAACGGGCTGTTCGAGCTGACGGTGACGGATCCGAATCTGGGGCTGGTATTCTATGCCATTCATCCGAAGGAACGGCATGTCGAGCGTTCGCAGAACTGCCTCAACTGTCATGGGGGTTCCCGGACGGACAAATGGCCCGGCGTCTTTGTGCGGTCGGTGTACGTGAACGAGGAGGGCAACCTGCATGGGGACGCGCCGACGGCCGTCATACGGCACGACAGTCCGCTCTCCGAGAGATGGGGCGGCTGGTACGTCACGGGGTCGCACGGGCGGTCCCGGCATCTCGGCAACGCCATCGCCCTTCGGCGGGACGGACTGCCTGTCATCGATGTCGAGAAGGGGGCCAACCTGCGTGATCTCTCCTCCTTCTTCGATCCGAGCGCGTATCTGAGACCGGACAGCGACATCGTCGCGCTGATGGTGCTGGAGCATCAATGCGAGATGCACAACCGGCTCTCGCGCGCCCTGCTGCGGACACGGAAATGGCTGGCCTACCAGAAGGAGCTCGACGCCGCGTTCGGACGGCCACCCTCGGAGGAGCCCACCGGCACGGCCCGGCGCGTGATCGACGATGAGACCGAGCGCATCGTCGAGTACATGTTGTTCTGCAAGGAGGAACGCCTTCCCTCGGGCGGCATTTCCGGTGCGGGGGATTTTGAGAAGGCCTTCCGGGCCAATCGCCGGGCCGATGCGCAGGGGCGCAGCCTCAAGGATTTCGAGCTGGAACGGCGGCTGTTTGAGTATCGCTGCAGCTACATGATCTATTCCCAGGCGTTCGAGCATCTTCCCGAGGAACTCAAGCGCAGCGTGTACCGACGCCTGTTCGCCATCCTGAATGCCGAGACCCTGCCCGAGAAGTACGAGCACCTCCGCCCGAACGAACGCCAGGCCATCAGCGACATCCTGCTCGAAACCAAGACCGAGATCCCGCGCTACCTGTGACGGAGACCCGCCTCCCAACGTCGGCGGTTGCGGATTCCCTTTTTGTAGCCGCGACCTTCAGTTCGCGCCTCACTCCACTCCGCCGGGCATGCGCGATCTAAAGATCGCGGCTACATGTGCGGTTGCTCAGAGTTCAACGATAGAAAACCACCTCCTGACGTCGGCGGCTACTGCAAGGCGGCGGCTACTGGGGGTGGCGGCTCGGGTTACGGCTTCTTGAGGGAGGCGAGGAACTCGACGAGATCGACCAGGTCCTGGGTGGACATGGCGAGCTGGAGGTCGGCCGGCATGAGGGAGAGGGTCATTTGGCGCCGGCTTTCGACATTGGACTTGGCGTGGCGCGTGACCAGGCCGCGCGTATCCTTGATGGCCAGCTCGTCGGGCGTCTCGCTGACCAGGAGGCCAAAGGCGTCATCACCGGACTTGAGCGTGATCTCCCAGGCTTCGTAGTTGAAGGCAATGCCGGCGCTGGGAGCGAGGATGGCTTCGTAGAGGGCGTCCTTGCCCAGCTTGCCCCCGATTTCCGAGAGGTTGGGACCCACGTCGATCCCCTGATCCCCCACCTTGTGGCATTGAATGCATTGGGACGTTTCCCGGGCGAAGACGGCGGCGCCTCGTTGCGCGTCCCCCTGCTGTTTCATCAGTTCCTCGAGGGGTGGGAGCGGCTGGGCGTTCTGGCCCTGGGGCGGGGGCAGGAGTTCCGCGGCCCGGGTTCGGAGGTCGTTCCATCGGATGGAGGCGAGCGCGGTGGCGGTTGTGAACTGGATATCGGCCGGGAGCGACTGGTCGGCGGCCGCCTTGAGGAGCGTTTCAACGCCCTCCCGATTGCGGGCGAGGGCCTGCACGGCGGCCTTGCGCCGCGGCAAAGGGGCGTTGGTGGATGTGATGAACGGAGCCAGCAAGGGGACGATGCGCTGTTCCCCAGTATTGCCCAGCGCCCGGATCAGGGAGGGTGATGCGGCTTCGGCATCGCCGGGTGCCAACGCCTTGCGCACCGCGTCGTTGCCGGACTCCTGGGCAAGGAGGAGTTTCATGGCCTGCACGCCGTGTTCGGCGTCGGGTTGATCGGTGGCCATGCGAAGGAGTTCCGCGTTCTGGTTGGTGAGCGAAAACTGCGTGACCAATTGCACGAACTCCGGCTGGCCGCGCGTCTGGCCCAGCACGGATTGCAGTGTGGCCTGGAGCCGATCGTTGCCGGCCAGCGTGGCGGGGTCCATCCGGCTGAGCACCTGCACGGCCAGGGCGGTGCGTTCCGGCAACGGCGGCGGCGGCTCCGCGGCGCGAAGGTGGATATGCGGGGAAAGGAGGCAAAGCGCCAGGGCGATGCCAAGCAATGGGGACCAGTGCCAAGCCCGAAGGGCTGTAGCCGCGAACATCAGTTCGCGCTCCTTGCACACGGTCGTGCCAAACGCGCTCTGAAGATCGCGGCTGCAAGATCTCCGTGCATGTCCGGGCTCATGAGTGGATGGGTGACTGCGGTTCATGGTGAAGTCGCGTGACGGTGCCGCATCATGACTGGAGCAGTTCCACTGCCTTGGCCAGGGCGTCGTCGAGCCGGGCGGGATTCTTCCCGCCGCCCCGGGCCTGGTCGGGGCGACCGCCGCCGCGCCCCTCCACGATGGGGACGATGGACTGGATGAGTTTCCCGGCCTGGTATTTCCTGGTCAGGTCGGGGGAGACCGTGACCATGAGACAGACGTCCTGGTCGGCGGTGCCTCCCAGGACGACGACGCCGTGGAAGGTTGGCTTGAGTCCGTCGGCCACGCCCTGGAGGTAGGCGGCATCGACGGGGCCGAGGTTTTCAACGATGGCCTCCACCGAGCCTAGGGTCCGGCTTTTGGCCAGGAGCGACCGGGCGGTCATGAACGCCTCCCTCTGGCGGGCGGCCTTGAGCGCCTTGTCGAGTTCCTTTTGCTGGGCCAGCATGGTCTCGATCTTCTTTTCCAGTTCGGCGCTGGGGGTGTTCAGGCGGTCGGAAAGGCGTTGGATCAGGCCCAGTTCGTCCCGGACCTTGCCGTAGGAACTCCAGCCGGCCACCGCTTCAATGCGGCGCACGCCGGCGGCGATGGCGCTCTCGTTCACGATGCGGAACAATCCGATCTCCCCGGTCGCGCGGGCATGCGTGCCGCCGCACAGTTCCATGGAGTAACCGTCCAATTGGCCCGCGTGACCGCCGATCTGCACGACGCGGACCATGTCTCCGTATTTGTCGCCGAAGAACTGCATGACATCCGCCCGTTGCCGCGCCTCGGCGTAGGGCACCTCGGTCCAGCTGACGCCGCTATTCTCGAGGATGCGTTCATTGACGAGCTTTTCCACCTCGTTGACCTGCCCGGGCGTGAGGGGGGCGCTGTTGAAGTCGAAGGTCAGCTTGTCCGGTCCGACGTAGGATCCTTTCTGCGCCGCCTCCGGGCTGACCGCTTCGTGGAGGGCCCAATGGAGGAGGTGGGTGACGGTGTGGTGGCGTTGGATCGCCTCGCGGCGCGGGCGGTTGACGCGGAGCTGGACGGTGGCGCCGACCTCGGGGGCGGCGGAGCCCTGCAGGAGATGAAGCCATGTATCGCCGCTCTTCTGCGTGTTGAGGATGCGCCAGACCATCTCCGCATCGGCGAGTTCCCCGGCATCGCCGACCTGGCCGCCCATTTCGGCGTAGCAGGCGCTGGTGTCGAGGATGACGCCGGTTTGCTCGTTGAGCTCGATCACTTCCAGGACGCGGGCCTCGTTGGAAAGCTGCTCGAAGCCGACGAAGCGGGTTGGGGTGTCGGTCTCGACCTGGGAGAGCTCGACGACCTGTTTCTTGCGCGCCTTGCGGGCCCGCTCCTTCTGTTCCTCCATGAGCTGCTCGAACTCCTCATGGTCTATCGACAGGCCCCGTTCCCGGGCCATCAGCTCGGTCAGGTCCACCGGGAAGCCGTAGGTGTCGTAGAGCAGGAACACGGCGGCTCCGTTGATCTTGTCGTCGTAGCGGCGCGACACGATCAGGAACTGGGTGAAGGCCTCCCGGAACGCCACGGCCGCCTCGTGGGTGCGGCGACGATGTTCCTCCGCGTTGTCGGGGGAGGCTGGCGCCTCGAGGGCGGCGCAAAAGTCGCGGGCCGTCTGGACCAGTCCGCGGATGTCGGCTCGCTGGTAAACGTGGGAGAGGAGCGTGCGGTCCAACTGCTCGACCATCTTGAGCAGGTGTTCGGCCGAGAAGCCCAGCGCTTCCACGGCGGCTGCCTCCATGGGGCCGGGCGGCTGCGATTCCAGCGTTTCCAGCAGCTTGAACCGTTCGAACAGGGTTCGGCGCAGCTTCAGTCCCGCCTCCCTGAGCCGCAGGATCTCCTCGAATATGCGCAGGCCCTCGTCGAGGGTCCGGTTGAAGGCCTCCTCCTCGCCGCGGATGATGTCCCGCACATGGCGCTGCTTCTCGACAAGCTCCGGGAACACATGGCCCATGGTGGCGGCCACGGTATCGACCAGGCGATAGAAGAAGGGCTCATGCAGGCCCAGCGTGCGCCCATACCGAACCGCCCGCCGCAGGATGCGACGAAGCACGTAGTTGCGGTCCGTGTTGCCGGGGCGGATGCCGTCCGCGATGGCAAAGCTCAAGGTGCGGATGTGATCGGCGATGACGCGGAACGCGACGTCGAGCTTTTCCTGTTCAGTCTCACCGGTGCTGCCCGGTTTGGGGAGGGTTGAGGTGTAGCGTTGGCCGCAGAGATCCTCGAGGTGATCGAAGAGGGGGCGGAAGATGTCGGTTTCGTAATTGGAGATGACGCCGCGGAAATGGGTGAGGTCCTTGGTGCATTGGAGGATGCTGGCCACGCGTTCGAAGCCCATGCCCGTATCGACATGGCGGGCGGGCAGGGGGCTGAAGCTGCCGTCGGGGTTGGCGTTGAACTGGATGAAGACCAGGTTCCAGATCTCGATGCAGTCGGGGCTTCCGGCGTTGACCAGGGCGCCGGCGGTGTCGCCCTGGGGGGTGAGGTCCATGTGGATCTCGCTGCAGGGCCCGCAGGGGCCGGTGTCGCCCATCATCCAGAAGTTGTCCTTCTTGCCGCCGAAGTGGATGTGGCGTGCGGGATCGAGCCCCTCGTCGCGGAGCAGGCCGGCCCAGTGGTCGTAGGCCTCCTGGTCCATGTCCGCCGGATCGCCCTGGCCGGGTTTATAGACGGTGACGTAGAGGCGTTCCTTGGGGAGCTTCCAGACCTTGGTTAGCAGTTCCCAGGCGAATGCGATGGCTTCCTTCTTGAAGTAATCCCCGAAACTCCAATTGCCGAGCATCTCGAAGAAGGTGTGGTGGTAGGTGTCCAGCCCGACATCCTCGAGGTCGTTGTGCTTGCCGCCGGCCCGGATGCATTTCTGGGTGTCGGCGGCGCGGGTGTCCAGGCCGGGCTCGGCGCCGGCCCAGCGGGAGACGTCGGGCTGCTGCTGGCCCAGGAAGATGGGGACGAACTGATTCATCCCGGCGTTGGTGAAGAGCAGGTTCGGCGCGTCCGGCATGAGGCTGGACGAGCGGACAATGGTGTGCTGCTTCGACTTGAAGTAGTCGAGGAAGGACTGGCGTATTTCCGCGCTGGTCATAGTTGGTGATGCATCTTCCGAACCGGGCCGTTGCCGGGCGCGGGCGCGGCACGTCGCGTCCGGCAACCTTCACGATCCCATCACGGATAAAGGGCGAAATCCTAGGAAAAGTTTGGTGCGGAGGCGAGCGGAAGTTTTGGACCCAGGGGCGGGCGCTTGACAAAGTCGGCACGGGCGCCTGTGGCCCAGGTTCTTGCTCTTACTCTTGCTCGCCTCTGCAGAGTAGGAGTAAGAGCAGGTCATTCCCCAGAAGCTGCCGGGGAAAGAAGGCTGCGCAGCGGGTTGCAACACAAGGTCAGACATGGGCGGCCAGAGCACTCTACATCGCACCCTATAAAAGGCCCCTCACCCCAGCCCTCTCCCGGCGGGAGAGGACTTCGACGAGCTCAGTCGAGCGGAGACCCGTCCTCTCAGCGGAGAAAGGCCCCTGCGCTCATCCCTCTCACCCACCCCGGCTCGCTGTTCCCTCTCCTCGCGGGCTGAGAGAGGGTCAGGGTGAGGGGCCCCGACAAAACGACAACATGCTGGTCGTTCTTTTCGGGTAAAGTGTAAGATGAAACCGGCAGGTCGGATGGCGACCATGCATCGATTCGCCGACTTTGTTGGCGGCCATGGGGGCGCCGGGTCAGGCCGCCTTTTGAACGGGCGCCCCTGCCAGTTTGCGCGGAAGGGGAAGGCGCGCCTCGGCATGGAAGTGTCCCAGCCAGTCGAAGAACTCGAGCCGGCTCAGGTCATTGCGCAGGGACGTGAACTGGGAAGGGCTGAGCGCCGCCAGCGGCAGGCGCGGCGGGCCGCAATCGATGCCCACCATGCTCATGACCGCCTTGACGGCACTGTGGTAGCCGAAATGCCGGCAGGCGCCGACCACCTCCATGGCCCGGGCCTGTTCCATGCGCGCCGCGGGCAAGTCGCCTTCCAGCACGTCATCGAACAGGCGCTTGTAAACCGGCCCGGCCACCGCCACCGTGCTGCCCACCGCGACGCGTGCTCCCAGCGCCATCCCCGCCACCAGCGTCTCCTCGCACCCGAAGATCACTTGCAGCTTGTCTTCCGCCGCGCACAGGCATTCCTGGAATTGCGTCAGGTCGTGGCTTGCATAAATGAGACCAGCCAGGGTGGGGATGCGCTTGCGGGCCAGCGAAAGGAATTCCGGCAAGGAGACCCTTACACCGGTCAAATCGGGACAGTCATCGAGGAAAAAGGGCACGCGCGGCGCAGCGGCTGCCACGGTCTCACAGCAGGCTACCAGACGTTCCACGCTCGGCGGCTTGATGAAGGACGGGCTGATCGAGGATACCGCATCGGCCCCGATTTTTTCGGCGTGCATGGCCAACTGTCGGGCGTCCGCCAAGCACGTGTGCCCGACATGCACGATCAGCTTGAGGGGGCGCCCCCGCAGGACCTCGGCCCACCACGAGGCCTGGCGCTGTCGTTCTTCCAATGTCAACGAGCTGAACTCCCCGGCCGCCGCGCCCACATAGACCCCGGTCAGGCCCGATTTGAGCGCATGGTCGGCCAGCTTCTCAACGGGCTTGAGGTTGAGCGTGCCATCCGGCCGCATCGGCGTCGGCATGGCCGCGATCAGTCCTGTCAGTTGGTGCCTGGGCATATGCGTCCTGCTGCCTCGTCTCTCCTATTCTCTTCGACACGAAACCCCTTCCGCCTAAATGGGAAAGTGTGGCAACTGCGGGGGCCTTGCGGGATGGTTACTGGGGTGGGAGGTGGAGCAGGGCACGTAGCCGCCGCCGTGAGGCGGTGGACCCTGGGCGAGGGAGGTGGTGCGTGACGATGGAAACCACCTCCTGCCGTCGGCGGCTACTGGGGGTGGAGGTGGAGCAGGGCACGTAGCCACCGCCGTGAGGCGGTGGACCTTGGGCGAGGGAGGTGGTGCGTGACGATGGAAACCACCTCCTGCCGTCGGCGGCTACTTCGCATGCCCTGGATGTCTGAATGTTGGATGCTTCTGTCCCGATTCGCACGGGAGGCATGGCCCAAAGGGAGCGTTCCGACATCCTTTTCCTCGACTTGTTAGCGCCGCCCGCTTCTGTCCAGCGGTGCAAAAGGGCCTTCCCCGACCCCTCTCCCGCAATCCTCCTCCCGGTTGGTCTCCGTTCTGCTAGTGGGTGGGATGGGTAGTTAGGGGTTGTTTATGATGTTCAGAAAAATTTCTCGAGGAGGTTCCCGCAATGGCCATTGGCTGTTGGCGGGATTTTTCATGTGCGCAGGGGTTGGGAGTGCAGTTTCCCAAACGGTGGATTCCATCATCGTGGTGCCGACATTGGGCGGCTCGATGGTGTCGCCCGAAGCCCTGAACCAACAAGGCCAGGTTGTCGGCGTTTCCACCCTTCCAGGGGACATGTTCCAGCGCCCCTTTCTCTACGGTGGCGGAGTTATGACGGACCTGGGCACGCTGGGCGGAACCCAGAGCCGCGCCACCGACTTGAATGATCGGGGAGATGTGGTGGGCGATTCGTCCACGGCCAATGATCTCGCGACCCACGCCTTCCTGTTCTCCCAGGGCAGCATCATGGATCTCGGCACGCTGGGCGGCAGCTACAGCTCGGCTGTGGCGGTGAATGACAGCGGCTTCGTCGCCGGCAACTCCTATGTCGCCGGCAATGTCACGTCGCACGCGTTCCTCTACGCCGGGGCAGGCCTGGTGGATCTCGGAACCTTGGGTGGCAGCTACAGCACCGCGGTGGACATCAACGCGGCGGGTGATGTGGCGGGCGATGCCTACACCGCCGGCGATGCGGGATACCATCCCTTCCTTTACCAACAAGGCGTCATGATCGACCTCGGCACCCTCGGGGGTGCGATGGCCTTTTCCGCCGACCTCAATGACGCCGGGGAAGTCGTGGGGGAATCGGACACCGACACGTCAGAGACTCATGCCTTTCTCCACACGGGCGGCAGCATGATGGATCTCGGCACCCTGGGCGGCACCTACAGTTCCGCCAGCGCCGTCAACGATCTGGGCGAAGTGATCGGGTTCTCCTCCCTCGAGGATGAATCCATCTACCACGCCTTCCTGCACACCGGCGGCGTCATGTTGGATCTGGGCACCCTGGGCGGTCCCTACAGCTTTGCCAACGCGCTCAACAACCGCGGTCAGGTGGTCGGGGACGCGGACGACGTGGACGAGGCCATGCGGGCGTTCCTGTGGGAGAACGGGGTGATGACCGACCTGAACGATCTCCTGCCGGACGGATCCTTGTGGGATCTTTGGTCGGCCCTGCACATCAATGACGCCGGACAGGTCATGGGCCTGGGGCTTTATGACGGGCAGTTCGCCTGGTTCCTGCTCCAGCTTCCCGGCGGCAACCAGCCGCCCGTGGCCGACGCCGGTCCCGACCAGGACCTGTCCTGCGCCGGCACGGTGCTGCTGGACGGGACCGCCTCGCAGGATCCCGACGGCGACCCGCTCACCTATGAGTGGCATGTGAACGGCGCGCTGGTTGGGCAAAGTGCGATGCTCGGCCTGTCTCTGGGCAATGGCGTGCACACTTTCACACTGATCGTCACCGATCCTGATGGCGCCTCCGACCAGGACGACGTCATCGTCACCATCGTGGACCGCACCGCGCCGGTGGTGGTCGGGGTTCCCGACCGCGTGGACCTGGTGGCCGGTGACGACGGATCCGCAACCTTGCCGGACCTGACCGGCTTGGTTCAGGTCGCGGACAATTGCGCGGCGCAGTTGGCCTTTGTCCAACAACCGGCTCCGGGTGCTGCGCTTGCGCCGGGGGATCATGCCGTGACCGTCGTCATCAGTGACGAGGCCGGCAATGCCGTCTCCGTTGACGTGCTGGTTCACGTGGCTTCCCCCTGCGGATTGGTCGTGCATGGCGCCTCCGCCACGCCGGATGTCCTTCAGCCCGCCAACCACCAGATGATACAAGTCACCTTTGTGGTGGATGCCGAAAGCACCTGTGGGGACGGGTTGGTTGAATCTCATATCGTCGGCGTGACCAGCAGCCAGGATCCCATCGGCAAGGGCGACGACACCTTGGTGGATTGGGAAGTGACCGGGGCGCTCACGTTGGATCTGCGGGCCGAAGTGGCCGCCGGCACCGATGAGAGGGTTTACGTCGTCACGATCGAATGCGTGGATGCCAACGGCAACACCGCCACCGTGCAGGTGGAAGTGGTGGCTTCCCGAGGCATGAAGTTGAAGAATGACCAGACCGCCGCCGCATCCAGCAAGACCAACCAAGGCAAGAAGCAATGATTTACTGAATCCAAACCGGCCGGGACCCGCTCCCTCGCCTTTGCGGGCTCCGGCTCTTCACCACACCACCCCACCACAGCAACCAAAACACCCACACCCCAAAAGGCGGGCCATACAGCCCGCCTTCTTCTTTGGGCGCATCCACCCCACCCATGAACCCCGAAAGGAAGCGGACCACGAACCACACGAAACCGGGAATGATTCGCTCCCCATACCCCATACAAGGAGCCGCCGACGGCGCTTGACAAAGTCGGCACGGGCGCCTGTGGCGCAGGCTTTTACTCTTTACCCGTAAAGAATGACCCACATGTTGTCGTTATACCGGGCCCCTCACCCCAGCCCTCTCCCGCCGGGAGAGGGGGACCTGTCCTCCGCGCGGAGAGAGGCTGCTGCCCTGATCCCTTCACCCTGAGGTGGCTCGCTGTTCCCTCTCCCCCTGGGAGAGGGTCAGGGTGAGGGGCCCGGCAAAAGGACAACATGTGGGTCATTCTTTTCGGGTAAAGGGTAAGAGCAACATGAAACCGCCAGGTCTGATGGCGACAGCCCCTCGACTCGCCGACTTTGTCAGCAGCCCTGGGAGCCGCCGACGGCGGCTGCCCTGCAAGCTTGACGCCGGGCCCGCGCGCGGCAAGGTAGCGGGTCTAAGTGCGGTGACGCAATCAAACCAGGCGACTCTCGCGCCGTTCCTCAAACAAACCAGCGCCACTCCCGCGATGCAGGCCCTGCGCCGGCGGCTGGAGCAGGGCGGTGTTGTGTCCTGCTCCGGCGTGTGCGCCGGCGCCCAGCCCCTGCTGGCCGCCCTGTTGCACATGGCGTTCCCCGAGCGCCGCGTCGTCCTGGTCACCGAAGGGGCCCGCCTGCAGGAGGCTTTTGCCCAGGATGCCGAGACGTGGCTGACGGGCTTCGATCCTGGTCGTGCCGGAGGTGTCGCCTATTTCCCTGCCTGGGAGGTCCTGCCGCATGAAGACAAGCTCCCGCACGCCGATGTGCTCAGCGAGCGGCTTGAAGCGCTCCTGGCCCTGCTGCCTTCCCGGGCCGGCACCCAGCCCGCCCCGCTGGTGGTGGCTGGCGTGGCCGCCCTGATGCAGCGCACCTTTCCGCGTGCCGAACTGGAGGCGCGCACCCGCACGCTTCGCACCGGTGACCGGACGGATCCACTCGACCTGGTCGAATGGCTGGAGGACCAGGGTTACGAGCCCGAGGCGCAGGTCAACCACAAGGGCGAGATCTCGCTGCGCGGCGGCATCCTCGACATCTTCCCCCTCAGCCAGCCCTGGCCGGTGCGGCTGGAGTTCTTCGGGGATGAACTCGAATCGATCCGCCAGTTTGATCCGATGTCGCAAATCTCCCGGGACACGCTTGAGGAAGTGACCCTGCCGCCCGGCGGCGAACTGGGCATCCTCAAGCGCCTGCAGGCGGCGTCGGGCGGCGCGGTCACACCCGCTTCCATCGCGGACCACCTGCAGCCGGGCGACCTGGTTCTCGTGGCGGATCCGGAACGTGTGGCGGCCCAGGCGGCGGAGTATGAGACGCAGGTGCCCGCAGGGGATCCCTTCTTCCAGCCATGGGCGGAGTTGCTTGCGGCCTTGTCGCAGCGCGGGCTGGTGATCGTTCCGCTGCATGAGGCCGGTTCGGGCCCTCCAGATGCGCTGGACCTGGAATGGGAAAGCCTGGAGGCGTTCCGCCCGGTGTTGGAACGCGCTCCCGAGGCGCATGTGGCGGAGTTGCAGCGGCGCGAGTTCTTTCACCAACTTCATCGCTGGCTGCGCCAGGGCCTGGCGGTGCGGGTCTTCTGCAACAACGCCGGCGAGGAGCAGCGCTTTCGCGAGATCTGGGCCGAGTATGGCCTGCCTGTGGAAAAGGGCGGGAGAGGCCTGGGGACGCTGTCCACCCATCTCGGCGCACTGAGTCGTGGCGTGCTCAACCAATCGGCCGCGCAGGTCGTGGTGACCGACGCGGAGGTGTTCGGGCGTTACAAGGTGATGCGCCCGCGGCGGCTGCGGTCCCCTCATGCCCAGTCCTCGCGCTCGCTGTTGGAGATCGACTTTGGCGACCTGGAGGAGGGGGACTATGTGGTGCATCTCCAGCACGGCATCGGGCGTTACCTGGGCGTGACCACGCTGCCCATGGGCAGCGGATCCAAGCCCTTGGAAAAGACCGCCGCCGGAGGTCCCGCCCAGGAATGCCTGGTCCTCGAGTACGGCCCCGCCCAGCCCGAACAGGAACCGCCCCGCCTCTACGTGCCGGTGACGGAGGCGCATCTGGTCAGCAAATACGTCGGCACCGGCAAGGCGCGGCCCCCGCTGCACATGATCGGCGGCACACGCTGGCGCAAGGCAAAGGAGCAGGCCGCCGAGGCCGTCCGCGATCTCGCCGCCGAACTGCTCTCCATCCAGGCCGCGCGCGAGTCGCTGCCTGGGCATGCCCTTCCCGCCGACACCGCCTGGCAACGGGAATTTGAGAGCGCGTTTGTCTATGAGGAAACGCCGGACCAGGATCGCGCCATTGCGGAGACCAAGACCGACCTGGAAAGCGCCCGTCCCATGGACCGCCTGATCTGCGGGGACGTCGGCTACGGCAAGACCGAGGTGGCCATTCGGGCCGCCTTCAAGGCCGTCATGGGCGGCAAACAGGTGGCGATCCTGGTGCCCACCACCGTGCTGGCCCAGCAGCACTACAACACCTTCACCGAGCGCATGGCCGATTACCCGGTCCGCGTGGAACTGCTCTCCCGGTTCCGCAGCCGCACCCAGCAGGATCGCGCCCTGGCTGATCTGGCCGCCGGCGCGGTGGACATCATCATCGGCACCCACCGCCTCATCCAGAAGGACGTCTCTTTCCGCGACCTGGGGCTGGTGGTCATCGACGAGGAACAGCGCTTCGGCGTCCTCCACAAGGAGAAGTTCAAGCGCATGCGGCACATGGTCGATGTCCTCACCCTCAGCGCCACCCCCATTCCCCGCACGCTCTACCTGGCGCTGACCGGTGCCCGGGACATGAGCACCATCGAGACCCCGCCCCAGGACCGGCTCCCGGTGGAGACCGTCGTCGCCGAGTATGACGAGCGCCTGATCCGGGACGCGATCCGCCGCGAACTCAACCGCCAGGGGCAGGTCTTCTTCCTGCACAACCGCGTGTTCGACATCGAGAACGTCGCGCTCCGCCTGCGGGATCTCGTCCCCTCGGCCCGCATCGTCGTCGGACATGGCCAGATGCATTCCGATGAGCTGGAGGAAGTGATGACCACCTTCGTCCGGGGCGACGCGGATGTCCTCCTTTCCACCACCATCATCGAGAGCGGCATCGACATCCCCAATGCCAACACCATCATCATCGACCGGGCCGATCGGTTTGGCCTGAGCGACCTCTACCAGTTGCGGGGCCGCGTCGGGCGCTACAAGAACCAGGCCTATGCCTACCTGCTCATCCCGCGTCATGCGCGGATGCTGACCGATGCCCGCAAGCGGATCAGCGCCATCAAGCAGTACTCCACCCTCGGGTCCGGATTCAAAATAGCCATGCGCGACCTGGAGATCCGCGGGGCGGGCAACCTGCTGGGTCCCCAGCAAAGCGGCCACATCACTGCCGTGGGCTTTGACCTGTATTGCCAGCTCCTCAAGCAGAGCGTGGCCGCGCTCAAGGGCGAGACGGTTCCCACGCGCGTCGAGGTGCCGGTGCGCCTGGATTTCCTCCTGCTCAACCCGGTCGAGTCCGCCCCGGGGACGGCGGCCGCCGAGGGCATCTCCTACGCCTACCTTCCCGCGGACTACATCCAGGACGCCCGGCAGCGCATCGCGGTGTATCGTCGCGTCGCCGAGTTGATGCAGCCCGGTGACCTGGCCGCGCTGAAGCGGGAACTGGTGGATCGGTTCGGGCGGTTGCCCGAACCGGTGGAGCGGTTGCTGGACGTGGCCGAGCTGCGCCTCCTGGCCGCCGAACGGCAGGTCACCGCCATCGAGTCGCGCGAGGACAAGGTGATGCTGACGCGAGAGGGGGATTACCTGCTCGTGGGCGGCAAGTTCCCCCGGCTCACCCGCCGCGACGCGCGCGCCCGGCTGCGCGAGATACGCCAGTTGCTGCGGGCGCTGTAAGGGGGAGCGAACCTGCCTTGATCCAGACCGAGGGTTTAGCGTTGAACGTTGCGGGGACCGCCTCCTGACGTCGGCGGCTACTTCACTTCCTTTGAACATTGAGGTCCCGTTCCAGCCCCTTCGAGGGTCCTGGTTTCAGGCGGTCCGGGTGCGTGGTCCTGGGGTGTGATACAACGTGGTTGGCCCAGTTGAGTAAGAGTAGGAACAGGAGCAAGAGCAAGATGGGCGTTTCTTACTCCTTACCCGAAAGGAACGACCAACATGTGGTCGTTTAGGCGGGGCCCCTCACCCTTGCCCTCTCCCGAGGGGAGAGGGAACAGTGAGCCGGGATGGGTGAGAGGGATGAGTGCATGGGCCTCACTCCGCGGAGAGGACGGGTCTCCCTCTCCCGCCGGGAGAGGGAAGGGGTGAGGGGCCTTTATGGTGGTGCGATGTAGGGTGCTCTCGTCGCCCATGTTTCTCCTTGTGTCGCAACCCGCTGCGCAGCCTTCTTTCCCCAAAAGCGCCTGGGGAAAGACTTACTCTTACTTTATTCATAACCCCGCACCTGTATGGCATGGAAAAGCCACCCACTTCCTATCACGCCCGTGGCCTGGGGGAGCCCCCTTTTCCGCTTGTGAACGTGAAACCGCATCTGATTTGCTGAAGCCGCATCATGGCTTCCCAGCATTATCTCGCCTGCGACCTGGGCGCGGAGAGCGGTCGCCTCATGTCCGGCGCGCTTTCGGAGGATCCTCCCTTGCTGCACCTGGAGGAACTGCATCGGTTTCCCAACACGCCGGTCCGTTCGGGCTCCTCGTTGCACTGGGATTACGACGGCCTCTTCGGCCAGCTTTGTCTCGGGTTGGAAAAGGCGGCCAGCCACGCGCGCCGGTATGCGGGCATCAGCACCGACTCGTGGGGATTGGATTATGTGCTGCTGGATGCCTCGGGCCGGGTGATGCCGCCCGCCTTCCACTATCGTGACCCGCGCACGCGGATTGGGATGGAGAAGGTGCATCGCCGGATGGATCCGGCGGCGCTCTACCGGGAGACCGGCATTCAGATCATGCCGTTCAACACCCTCTACCAACTGGCCGCGGAACCCCCCGAACGCCTCGCCGCCGCCGACCGTCTCCTGCTCATCGCCGATGCCTTCAACTTCCGGTTGTCCGGGGTGGCCCGGGCCGAGGTGTCCCTGGCCAGCACCACCCAGCTCTACAATCCGGTCGCGCATGCGTGGTCGGCGCATCTGATGGAGGCGCTGGACCTTCCCAAGCGCCTGCTCCCGCCCGTGGTGCCATCCGGGACGCCGCTGGGGTTGTTGAAGACCGATCTGGCCCGCGCTTCCGGATTGGAGGCCATGCCGGTCATGGCCAGTTGTTCGCACGACACCGGGGCGGCCGTGGCGGCGGTCCCCGCCACCGAGGGCCATTGGGGTTACATCTCCTCGGGCACCTGGTCCCTCATGGGAGTGGAACGGCACGAACCGGTCCTGAGCGAGGCGTGTCGCCGGTGGAACTTCACCAACGAAATCGGGTTCGGCGGCACCATCCGGCTTCTCAAGAACATCATCGGTTTGTGGCTGGTCCAGGAATGCCGGCGCCACTGGACGTCGGCCGGACACAAGCTGGACTATGCCGCGCTGACCCGGTTGGCCTCCCAATCCACACCGTTTCGGTCCCTCTTGGACCCGGAAGACTGCCGCTTTGTGCCGCCCGACGATATGCCGGGGCGCATGGCCGCCTATTGCCGCGAAACCGGCCAGCCTGAGCCGGGCGACGAAGGCGCGTATGTCCGGTGCGCGCTGGAAAGCCTGGCGCTGCTCTACAGGCGCACGGCCCGGCAGTTGGGCGACGTGACCGGGCGGCCGTTGGACCGGCTGCACATCATCGGGGGTGGCAGCCGGAACGAGCTTATGAATCAATTCACCGCCAACGCCCTGGGCATCCCCGTACATGCCGGGCCCGTGGAAGCTACCGCTCTTGGGAATATGCTCGTGCAGGCGCTTGGCCAAGGGCATCTTCCTTCCCTGCCGGCCGCCCGTAAGCTGGTTTCCACCGCAAGTGAGGTGCGCGTCTATGAACCGCAGGAAACCGCCGCCTGGGACGAAGCCGCCGCAAGATTTGAAGCCATGTGTGCGCGATGAGTTCCAAAACGCTTTCAACCTCCGAATCGGCAATCATGACAAACGCAAACCCGTTTCGAGCATTGCCGCATTCCGTGCTTTGAATTTGCTTCGAGTTTCGAGTTTCGAGTTTAACCCACCCACCTCCTCCTTATGCTTGTCGAGATTCTCCTGCTGCTGGTCGGCCTGGCCCTGATCATCAAGGGCGGGGACTGGTTTGTCTCCGCGGCGGTGCACATCGCCGAGCTGCTCAACATGCCGCGGGTGGTGATCGGATCCACGCTGGTCAGCCTGACGACGACGTCCCCCGAGCTGGTGGTGTCGATCGTGTCGGGCCTGAAGAAGGAGTCCGGCCTGGCCGTGGGCAACGCGGTGGGATCCTGCATCTGCAACATCGCCCTCATCCTCGCCCTCTCGGCGGTGATCCGGCACATTGCCGTCCATCCGCGCATCCTGCGCACGCCGCTCGTGGCCATGTTGCTCAGCGGGGTGCTCCTTCTCGTCTTGACCATGGACCTGTCTTTGCAGCGCTGGCAGGGCTTTCTGCTACTGGGTCTGGGAGCGGTCTATTTCATTTATGATTTCCAGCATCACATGCGCGCGGCGCGCCCTTCCCAGCATCGGGAAGCCCGGATCGTGGGGGAACAGGTGGTCTCCAAGGCCTGGAAAGAAACGCCCTGGGGCGCCACCCTGCAGTTCCTGTTCGGCGCGCTGGTCGTGATCGTGGGCAGCAAGCTGCTGGTGGACTCGGCGGTCGGGTTGGCCTCGCGCCTCGGTGTGCCGAGCATTGTGATCGGACTGAGCGTGGTGGCGGTGGGGACGTCGCTGCCGGAATTCGTCACGGCCATCACCTCCGCGCGGAGGAATGTCTCCGACCTGGCGGTGGGCAACGTCCTCGGCGCCAACGTGGCCAACCTGACTCTCGTGGTGGGGTCCGCGGCGGCCATCAACGATGTCACCATGGTGCGCTTCACCCAGCTCTACAATTTCCCCGCCATGCTCCTCCTGATGCTGTTCCTGGGTGGCTCGATCGTGTTCTTCCGCGGCCTGTCCCGCCGCAGCGGGCTGTTCATGATCGGCTTTTACATTCTCTACCTCACCGGCCTCTTCGCCACGGTCTGGTTGATCAGGTCGTCCGCCTCTTGACTTCCCCTTCGTGGAAACAACCGGGTTGCATCGGCTGGACTGACGCGGGATGATCCGGGCCATGACACCTTTCCCTTCGACCCGTCGCATCGTGGTGACATGGCTTATCCTGCTTCTCGGTCTGAGTGCCGGTGGCCTGGGGGTCCGCGCGGCCGATGAGGCCGCCACACCCGCCGACCAGGTGAGCGTGCCGCCCGGCTTTGAAGTGGAACTGCTCTACTCGGTGCCCAAGGAGGAACAGGGTTCCTGGGTCAGCCTGGCCAGCGATCCGAAGGGGCGCATCCTGGCCTGCGACCAGTATGGCGGTCTCTACCGCTTCACTCCCGGCGCGCCCGGCGAGGCGATCCAGGTCGAGACGCTCGACCTCAAGATCGGCATGAGCCAGGGCATGCTCTATGCCTTTGACAGCCTTTACCTCACCGTCAACGGCACCGGGCTCGGCGGCCACGGGCTGGGCTTCTACCGCCTGCGCGACACCAACGGCGATGACCAATTCGATGAGGTCACACTGCTCAAGGAGTTCACCGACAACCGCGGCCGGCGCAGCGGCGGCGAGCACGGGCCGCATGCCATCGTCAAGGGCCCCGATGACATGCTCTACATCGTGGCCGGCAACAACACCGGCACCCCGGCCGGGCTCGATCCCGAATCGCCCCACCGCAACTTCGCCGAGGACCATCTCCTGCCCCGTCGCCCCGACGGCCGGGGACACAACACCGGGGTCATGGCCCCGGGCGGATGGATCGCCCGCACCGACCGCGACGGCAACGAGTGGACGCTGTTCTGCGCCGGGTTCCGCAACCCCTACGACATCGCCTTTGATCCGCTGGGGGAGTTGTTCGCCTACGACGCGGACATGGAATGGGACGTGGGCGCACCGTGGTACCGGCCCACGCGCGTCAACCTCGCCGTCAGCGGCGCGGAATTCGGCTGGCGCTACGGCACGGGCAAGTGGCCGGCTTACTATCCCGACAGCCTGCCCGCGGTGGTGGACATCGGCCTCGGATCGCCCACCGGTGTGACCTTCGGCTACGGGGCCCGGTTCCCCGCCGCCTTTCAGCGGGCCTGCTTCATCAATGACTGGACCTTCGGAAAGATGTACGCCGTCCACCTCACCCCCAAGGGAGCCGCCTATGAGGGGACCTTCGAGACGTTTCTCAGCGCCAAGCCGCTCCCGCTCACGGATGTGATCATCCATTCCGACGGCCACATGTATTTCGCCATCGGCGGGCGCAAGACGCAGTCCGGCCTCTACCGCGTCCGCTACACCGGTTCCGAATCGACCGAGCCGGTCTCGCCGATCGACACCACGGAAGCCTGGAAGGCGCGTAAGCTTCGGCACGAACTCGAGTCGTTCCACGGCCGACGCGACCCCAAGGCCGTGGAGACGGCCTGGCCGCATCTCAACAGCCGGGACCGCTTCCTGCGTTATGCCGCGCGCCTCGCCATTGAAGCCCAGGACCCGCAGGCGTGGAGGAATCGCGCTCTGAACGAGCGGCGCCCCACCGCCGCCATCCAGGCCCTGCTCGCCCTGGCACGCACCGGCAACAAGGATTACCAGATGCAGGTGCTGCAGGCGCTGGCGCGGCTGCCTTTGACGCAGCTCAGCGAAGAGCAGTCCCTCGAGGCCTTGCGCGCCTTTCAAGTCGCCTTCATCCGGCTCGGTCCGCCTCCGTCCGACGCCAGGATCGGCCTGGGCCGGCATCTCGACGCGCTCTATCCATCCCAAAGCATGCTGGTCAACCGGGAGCTCTGCCAGTTGCTGACCTACCTCGAATCGGAAACCGTGGTGCCCAAGACCATGAAGCTCCTGGCCGCCACCCCGACGCAGGAGGACCAGATGCATTTTGTCTTCGTCCTGCGGAACGCGAAAAAGGGATGGACCACCGACCTGCTCAAGGCCTACTTCAGCTGGATGAACCTGGCCGGGCAGGCATACAAGGGCGGTGCGAGCTTCGAGATGTTCGTCAACCACATCCGCGAGGATGCGGACAAGAACATCCTCAACGCCGGGCAGCGCCTGGCCTTGCAGCCGATCCTGGAACGGAAGGAGACCGTGCACGTGGTGGAGACCGCGCAGCCGCGGCAGTACGTCCACAACTGGCAGATGAGCGACCTGGAGGCGGTGCTCGACGAGTCCCTGCGCGGCCGCGACTTCGAACAGGGCAAGGCGGCCGTGCGCGACACCGCCTGCCTGAGCTGCCACCGGTTCAAGGACCAGGGCAGCCTGATCGGCCCGGACCTGACCGGCGCCGGCAACCGCTTCAGCCCCCGCGACCTGCTCGAGTCGATCATCGAACCCTCCAAGGTGGTGTCCGACCAGTATGCGCCGGTGCGGATCCTGACCCTGGACGACGAAGAGGTGATGGGGAACATCGAGAAGGAGGACAAGGCCACGATCGAATTGCGCCTGCACCCGCTCGCGCCCAGCACGGTCACCGTGCCCAAGAACCAGATCAAGGTGCGCGAGCAGGCCGACGTCTCGCTCATGCCCTCGGGATTGATCAGCGTGCTGAGCCGGGACGAGGTGCTCGACCTGATCGCTTATCTCCGCGCCGGCGGCGACCCGAACGACGCGGCTTTTAAGAAGTGAGCAGGAGGGGTCAGACTTGACTCATTGACTATCCAGGCGACCGCGCCTTGCGGCGGTCGCCTGGATAGTCAATGAGT
>Ga0302046_10000169_pt1 | contig 70163 bp, 59 predicted proteins | sample RVTome_11_FD_200261 | JGI IMG/M metagenome (GOLD analysis project Ga0302046, IMG submission 200261) | Soil microbial communities from uranium-contaminated site in the Upper Colorado River Basin, Wyoming, United States - RVT147D111 (version 2) ... | reverse complement strand
CTCTTTGCCGTCCGCGACGCAAGCCTCAAGCAGCTAATCGCCAAAGCCGCGTAGAATCCTCGCGCCACGCGAAGACTCCAAGACCTAGTAGATCAGCGCCCGCGTCGCACAACGCGGAGAACAGATCTCTGAAGTCGCGGTTCGTCGCCATCCTCTCCCCGGAACGCGCGGCGTTCCCTTACCATCTCCCAGGCGGCGGCGAAGATCCCCTCGGCTCCCACCGCTCGCCAGAACGCTCGGTCGAAGGCCCCGTCGTCCTTCCGTCCGCCGCGCAGCACGCGGCTCATCTCGACCCGGTCTCGGTTCACGCCCACAGGCCCCGAGGATACTGCGTGCGCCGCGGGGGTTGTACCGTGACCTTCGGCGGCCCAGGATTCCGCATGGCCAAGCTCGCCCGCCGCCTCGCCGACAATGTCGAGGGCGAGTTCTTCGTCGACGAGAGCTGCATCGACTGCGACACCTGCCGCTGGATGGCCCCCGCGACCTTCACCCGGCGCGCGGAGCAGTCGAGCGTCCACGCCCAGCCCACGAACGAGGTCGACTTGCGGCGCGCGGAGATGGCGCTCCTCGCCTGCCCGACCGGGTCGATCGGGACGACCCGCAAGCGCGACCTCCAGGCCGCCCGGGCGGCCTTTCCCGACCCGCTCGCGCCCGGCCTCTACCACACCGGCTACCACGCCGAGTCGAGCTTCGGCGCGACGAGCTACCTGCTCGTGCGCGACGCCGGCAACGTCCTCGTCGATTCGCCGCGCTTCAACCGCGACCTGGCGCGGCGCATCGGGGAGCTCGGCGGCGTCGCGACGCTGTTCCTCACCCACCGCGACGACGTCGCCGACCACGCGCGCTGGGCGGCGCACTTCGGGTGCGAGCGGGTCCTGCACGCGGCAGACCGGCGGCCGGGCACCGCCGCCGTCGAACGCTGGATCGAGGGCACCGAGCCCGTCGCGCTCGACGACCAGCTCACCGTGATCCCCGTCCCCGGGCACACCGCGGGCTCGGCCTGCCTGCTCTTCGAGGACCAGTTCCTCTTCACCGGCGACCACCTGGCCTGGAGCGAGCGGCTCGGCCACGTGTACGCCTTCCGCAGCGCCTGCTGGTACGACTGGAACGAGCTCGTCGCGTCGACCGAGCGCCTGCGCGCGCGCGCCTTCGAGTGGATCCTGCCGGGGCACGGCCGGCGCTGCCGGTTCCCGCGCGCCGAGATGGCGGGGCAGATGGACCGCGCGCTCGAGTGGATGCGGTCGCTCGCCTGACACCGCGGCGCTACCCGCCCTCGATCAGCCGCTCCGCCTCCTTCAAGAGCCGCATCTGCGGGGCGCGCACGAGCTGCTGCTCCGCCAGCGCGGGGACGACGCCGGAGAGGCGCTGGCACTCCGCGAGCATCTCGCGCGCCTCGTCCGTCCGTCCGGCCCGTGCCAGCGCCAGCGCCAGGAAGACCGGCAGGATCGGGTAGCGGTTGAGCTCCGGTCGCGGGTCGGCCGCCCGCCAGCGCTCGAGCGTCGCGAGCGCCTCGGCGTAGCGGCCCATGCGGTACTGCGCGGCGCCGAGGACGTAGAGCGCGTTGGAGTGCGGGGGCTCGTTCGGATCGGGGCACAGCGGCAAGTACTTCTCGGCGATGCGCAGGGCGCGCAAGTAGTCGTCCGGCGTCCCTTCCGCGGATACGCACAGCAGGAAGCCGCGCAGGTTCATCTCCATCGAGTAGGGCCGCAGCCGCGCCAGTCGGATCGCCGTCCTGCGCTCGTCGGAGCTCAGCGTCGCGTCGGACTCGAGCGCCGCGATCACGTCCTCGGAGAGGATCAGGCGTTTGGACAGCCGGCCGACGAGCGGCTCCACCTGCCCCTCGAGGCGGCGTTCGAGCACGGCGCGGTCGCGCGCGTCCGCCCTGGCGGACGCCGGCGTCGCGTCCCAGATGCGGTGCCGCCCGCTGGCCTCGGCGCTGGCGATGCGTTCCCCGTCGGAGGAGAAGGCCACGGCTCGCACGACGTCGGCGTGGCCGGCGAGGCTCGCGACCTCGCCGCGCTCGACGTCCCAGATGGACAGCGTTCCGTCCCAGTTGCCGCTGACCAGGCGCCGGCCCGTCGGGGCGAAGGCCAGCACGCACGGCTGGGCGTGGCCGCGCAGGCGGCGCAGGAGCTCGACCCGCTCGAGGTCCCACACGAAGACCGAGTTGTCGCGGCTGCCGTGCGTGACCGCCGCGAGAGCGCTTCCGTCCGGAGAGACGGCGATGTCGGAGACCTCTTCCGGCATCTCGCCGCGCGCGACGAGCTCGCCGCTCGCGACGTCCCAGAGCTGCAGCGCCCCGTCCGCGCGACCTGCGACCACGCGCGCTCCCTCGTGCGCGAAGCGCGCGTACGAGGCCCGCGCTGCCACCGGCCAGCCGCGCACGAGCGCTCCGGTCTCCAGCTCGCGCACCTCGACGGACCGCGAGTCGTTCGCGTAGGCGACGAAGCGCCGGAAGTCGGGGCTGACGTCCGCGTATCCGATCGAGGGCAGGCGCTCCGCGGACACGTTCAGGAGCTCGCCGGTCGTCGCGTCCCAGATCCGCGCACGGCAGCTGGAGGAGATGGTGCACAGCCTCGCTCCGCCCGCATCGAAGGCGACGCCGCGCAGCCGCGGCCCCGTGGACGGCAGCGCGAAGAGGTCGAGGCCCGAGCGCGCGTCCGACACGCGAACGGTGCGCGTGTTCGGACGCCAGGCCAGTCGCGTTCCCGACGGATCGAACGTCAGGCCGAAGTCCTCGAAGCCCTCCTGGGACCGGTCGCGCAGGGGCGTCACGCTCGATCCGGGCAGGCTGTCCCAGAAGCGCAGGGTGCCGTCGAACGAGGACGAGACGACGCGCTCGCCGTCGGGGCTGAGCGCGGCGCCGGTGACCCGTCCGTCGTGTCCGTACAGCACCTCGAGCAGCTCCGCGCCGGGGGCGTCCCAGATCCGGATTGTCCCGTCGAGCCCCGACGAGACGATCCGGTCGGCGTCCGGGGAGACCAGGACCGACGTCGCGGCCCGCGTGTGCCCCGCGAGGACGGCGCCGACCGTGTTCGTCCGCAGGTCGACGATCGCGACCTCCCCGGAGCCCAGGCCCGCTGCCAGACGCTCGTCGCCGGGGAAGACGGCGAGCGCCACGACGCCGCGCTGGTCCTCGGCGGCCCCCGCGGAGTCCCGCAGCTTCAGGTCGAGCGTGGCGCGCCGATCGCCCGAGGGGAAGTCGATCAGAGCCAGCGTCCCGTCACTCGTGCCGACGGCGAGCAGGCCACCATCCTCGGAGAACGCGACGGCATTCGCACCGATGTCCTTTTGCTCGAACACGAGCTCGTGCTCGAGGAGGTCCCAGACCGCGAGGGCGTTCCAGCACAAGGCGACGTGCAGCCCGTCGGGGTGCCAGGCCACGCCGCCGCCGCGGGGGATCTCCTGCAGCCTGCTTCCCGAGGCGACGTCCCAGACGAACGCGGTCCCCGCCGAGTACCTCGAAGGCGGGCGCGAGGCCGACAGGAGCTCGCTCCCCGAGCGGCTGAATGCAAGCCCGTGCACGCCTCCGGGATGGCCAGGGAGCTCGTGGACGAGCTCGTGCGTGCGTGCGTCGAAGATCCGGACGGGGTGCGCGGCCTCGTCCGCCAGCGTCGTCGGCGCGATGCCCGCGGCGACGAAGCGACCGTCCGGGCTCCAGGCGACGGTCTCGGGGAACGCGGACGGCGAGGCCACGAAGCGCGCGATGCTGGCGTCGGCGCGGTTCGCGAGGAAGCGCCACTCCCAGTCGCGCAGCTCGGGATCGCAGGCCGCCAGGCGCGCGGCGACGTCCCCGGTGGCACCGACGGCGAGGCTCGCTCCCGCCGCCACGACGTTCGCGACGTAGCTCTGCCAGCGGGCCTCCACCGCGTTCGCCTCGGCGCTCTCGAGCGCGGAGCTCGCGCGCTCGTTCGCTTCCGCAAGGTCGAAGGCCTGCGCGCGCAGCTTCGAGTACGCCTCGAAGAGGCTGCCCCGCGCCCGCGTCTGCACGTACGACACGACGCCGAGCGCGCCGAGCACGACGGCCAGCGTCGCCGCGAGGCCGGCCGCGAGCCCGCGGTTGCGCTGCACCCACTTGCGCAGCTCCGCCGCCGCTCCCGTGCGGTACGCCTGCACGACGCGGTGCTCGAGGAACGCGCGCAGGTCGTCGGCCATCGCGCGCATGCTCGCGTAGCGCAGCGTGGGGTCGCGCTCCATCGCCTTCTCGCAGATGGCGACGAGCTCGGCCGGCACGTCGGGAGCGAGCTTGGCGATGGGGGCGGGCGGCCCGGCGCGGACGCGCAGCAGGAGCACCGGAGCCGGCACCCGCGCGTCGTCGCGCGTGTACGGAGCCCTGCCCGTGACGAGGTGGTACAGGAGCGCGCCCACCGAGAACACGTCCGACCAGGGGCCGACCTCGTCCACGGCGCCACGCGCCTGCTCGGGCGGCATGTAGGCCGGCGTTCCGACGACGTCCCCGTCGAGCGTGACGAGGTGCGCGGCGGCGGCGCCGCCCGCCTCTTCCTGGCGCGCGCTCGTGAGCACGGTCGCCGGCGCATCGCGCAAGCGGACGTCGTGCGTGTCCGGCTCCCCCAGGATCTTCGCGAGCCCCCAGTCCATCACGTACGTCTCGCCGAAACGGCCGACCATGACGTTGGCGGGCTTCAGGTCGCGGTGCACGACCTTGCGCTCGTGCGCGAAGGCCATCGCCTCGCACACATTCAGGACGACGCCCAGTGCACGCGTCCGCGTCCAGCCCTCCTCGCCGCGCTTCAGGAGCTCGAAGACCTCGTCGAGCGCGCGGCCCTTCACGAGGCGCATCGTGAAGAAGAGCCGGCCCTCGGGGTCGAGTCCCATGTCGTGCACCGGAACGATCCCCGGGTGGTCGAGCTGCGCGGTCACCTGGGCTTCCTCGAGGAAGCGCGCGGAGCGGCGCGACTCGTTGGCCGCGCCACCGCCGGGGCGCGCGGGCGTCATGACCTTCATGGCCAGGCTCCGCCGCATCTCCTGGTCGCGAACGGAAAGAACCACGCTCATGCCGCCGCGCGCGATCTCGCCCACGACCTCGTAGCGGCCGGGTTTTCGCGAGCCCCCCTCGACGGAGGCGCGCAAGCGCGCGAGGAGCGCCTCTGGGTCCTCGCGCGTGGCGTCGGATTCGAAAGCGTCGGCCATGGCTGGCGGCAAACGATTCTCCGCGCCGCGGTGAACTACGGCAACCGAGCGGCAGGAGTGTCCCTCCCTGCCCGAGCCCGAGCCCGCCCCTCACGCCCAGCGAAAGATGCGCAGCGCGACCGCGAACGGCACCACGAGCCAGGCGCCGAGGATCGCGACCTCGGGCAGTACGGCCGCGAGGCCCGCGCCCTCGAGCATCGTCGCGCGCAGGGCGTCGACGAGCGCGGTGAGCGGCAGGAGGCGCAGCACGGGCTGCACGGCGTCGGGGAAGCGCTCGTAGGAGAAGAAGATCCCCGAGCCCAGCCACATCGGCATCATGATCAAGTTGATCATCCCCGAGGCGCCCTCGATCGTGCGCACGCGGGCGGCGGCGAGCAGACCCAGCCCGGCGAAGCTCGCCGCGCCCAAGAGGCACAAGAGCGAGAACTGGACGAGGCCCGCGCGCAGGGGCACTCCCAGGACCCACACGCCGAACGCGGTCAGGACGATGATCTCCAGCGCGAGGAACAGGAGCCGCGAGAGCATGAAGGATGCGAGGAAGGACGACTTGCGCATCGGCGTCACGAGCAGGCGCTTGAGGACCTTGCGCTGGCGCAGGTCCGCCACGGCGAAGCCGATCGCCCAGAGGCCCGTGCCCATCAGGTTCATCCCCAGGAGCCCCGGGAAGAGGAAGTCCACGAAGCGCGAGCCGCGCTCGGTGATCGCGTCGAGCTCGAGCTCCGCGGGGTCGACTCTCCCACGCGCCAGGAGCACGCGCAGGCGCGCCAGCTCGGCCTCGGCGCGCACCGGGTCGAGGCGCAGCGTCGGCTCCGCGGCTCCGGAGTCCGAGAGCAGCGCGTCCACCTTGCCCGCGCGCAGGGCGAGCTCGGCCGAGTCGCGGTCGGCGAAGCGCTGCAGCTCGACGAGCGAGTCGGCTTCCAGGCGCGCCACGAGCTCGGTCCCGGACTCCGATTCGAGCACGGCGATCGTGCTCGGCGGCGGAGCCCCGCTCTTGAACGCGTAGCCCAGCACCGCCGCCAGGACGATCGGGAAAGCGAAGACCCAGAACACGGCTTCCGGCTGGCGCAGGAACGACAGCGCCCGGTGCCGGGTCAGCTCGCGGATCTCGGCCCACCTACCCATCGCGCAGGTGCTTTCCGGTCAGCGCCATGAACACGTCCTCGAGCGTGGGGGCGTGCGTGCGGAGCGCTTCGAGGGCCACGCCGGCCTCGTTCAGGTAGGCGAGCAGCGCGCCGACGCTCGCCTGCGTGTCGCTGACCGAGAGCGTCACCGAGGCGCCTTCGCGGCGCACCTCGCTGACGCCCGGCAGAGCGCGCAGGCCGTCGTCGGACAGGCGGGCCGCGCCGCCATCGCGCGGGTGGAGCTCGACGATGCTCTCGGCGTGCAGGCGGCCGATCACCGCCTTGGGCGGGCCCTCGGCGATGACCTTGCCCTCGTCGACGATCACGACCTCGTCGGCGAGGCGCTCGGCTTCCTCCATGTTGTGCGTCGTCAGCAGCACGGTGCCGCCCTCGGCCTTGAACGCCTCGACGATCGACCACACGCGCCGCCGCGCCTGGGGGTCGAGCCCGGTCGTCGGCTCGTCGAGGAAGAGCAGCTCGGGCCGGTTGACGAGCGCGCACGCGAGCGTGAGCCGCTGGTGCTGGCCGCCCGAGAGCGCCTCGACGCGCGCGTCGCGCTTCTCCGTCAGCCCGACGAGCTCGAGCACCTCGTCGAGAGGGCGCGTCTCGCGGTAGAAGCTCTGGAAGAGGCGCAGGGTCTCGAACGTGGTGATCTTCTCCTGCAGCCGCGTATCCTGGAGCTGGACTCCGATGCGCTGGCGGATCCCGTCGGCACCCGCGTCCCAGCGCGCGCCGAGCACCTCGATGCTGCCCGCGTCGGGGGCGATGAGGCCCTCGAGCATCTCGATCGTCGTCGTCTTCCCGGCGCCGTTGGGGCCGAGCAGCGCGAGGCAGATGCCGCGGCGCACCTCGAGGTCGAGGCCGTCGACGGCGACGAGCGCACCGAAGCGCTTCACGAGGCCGGTCGCGCACAGGGCGGGAGGGCTGGACACGGCGCGGAATCCTGAACCGCCGCTTCCCACCGTCATGGCCGGAGCGCGCTCAAGAACACGTCCTCGCCGGTGACCGCGGAGCCCGGGTCGTTCATGCGGCCGCTCATCGACACCGCCGCGAAGCCCTCGGAGCGGAACCAGGCGACGAGCTCCTCCGGCCCCCACGCGCGCACGCGGCTGCTCGTGTGGATCAAGCACTCGCCCGCGCCGCCGACCACCACCATGTGGAAGCCGGCGATGTCCTCGTCCTCGTCGTCGAAATCGAGGAAGCGCACGAACCACAGCGGCCGGCCTTCGTGCTGGCGGCGCAGCAGCGGCAGGTAGGGGTCGCGGCCGCGGCGCACGGCGAAGGCCTTGAGCCCGAGGACGACGAGGCCCCCCGGGCGCAGCAGCTGCTGGAAGCTGTGGGTCGCATGGCGCGCGTCCTCCTCGTCCAGGATCTGCGGCCACGTGCTGCCGAGCGCGGTGATCGCGTCGAACGGGCCGCGCTCGACGAGCCGCTCGGGCGGATCGTCGCCCAGGCGCCAGTTGTACAGGTGCTCGTCGCCGCCGAGCAGCGCGACCGCCTGCGCCAGCATGTCGTCCGAGCAATCGGCGCCGAGCGCGTCGAAGCCGGCGGCGCGCAGGGCCTGGACGTGGCGCCCGGTCCCGCACCCGACGTCGAGGACCCTGCGTGCCTCGACCTCCGCGAGGCGTGCCTCGAGGCCGGGCATCTCGCGCTCGAGGCGCCCCTCCCAGTCGACGAAGACGTCGTACAGATTGGTGAAGGGACCGGTGATCCCGCTCGTGGAAGAGGACATGCACCCAGCATAGCGCCCGGGCGATAGTGTGATTTGCAACATGCTGCTCGCCGCCCTCGTGGACACCTCCGAGCGCGTCGCGCGCACGCGCGGCCGCCTCGAGAAGAGCGAGCGCCTCGCCGAATGCCTGCGGCGCCTGGCCCCGCACGAGGTCGAGATCGGCGTCGGATACCTCTCCGGGGAGGTCCCGGGCGGGCGCATCCACGCAGGGCCGGCGCTGCTGCGCGAGTCGCGGCCGGCCGCCGCCGCCGGAGAGCCCTCCCTCGAGCTCGCCGACGTGCAGCGCGAGCTGCGCGCGGTCGCGGGCGCCTCGGGAGCCGGCTCGCGCACGGAGAAGGCGCGCCGGCTCGGCGCGCTCCTCGCGCGCGCGACAGCGAGCGAGCAGAGCTTCCTCTTACGGCTGGTCCTCGGCGAGCTGCGGCAGGGAGCGCTCGAGAGCGTCCTGATCGACGCCGTTGCGCAGGCGGCCGGCGTCCCCAAGGCGCAGGTGCGCCGCGCGGCGATGCTCGCCGGGTCGGCGACGGCCGTCGCGACGGCGGCGCTGGCGCGCGGCGCCGAGGGCCTGGCGGGCTTCCGCATCGAGCTCCTGCGCCCGATCCAGCCGATGCTGGCACAGCCGGCCGGCGACGTGGAGGACGCGCTCGCGACGCTCGGCCGCGCCGGGCTCGAGCTCAAGCTCGACGGCGCGCGCGTCCAGGTCCACAAGGCTGGGGACGAGGTGCGCGTCTTCACGCGCCGCCTCAACGACGTGACGGCGGCCGTGCCGGAGGTCGTCGCGGCCTGCCGCGCGCTCCCGGCGCGCGAGCTCGTCCTCGACGGCGAGACGATCGCGCTGCGCCCGGACGGCCGACCGCACCCGTTCCAGGTGACGATGCGCCGCTTCGGGCGCAAGCTCGACGTCGACGCCATGCGCAGCGAGCTGCCGCTCGACGTCTTCTTCTTCGACCTGCTCTACGCGGACGGCGCCGAGCGCATCGACGCGGCAGCGGACGAGCGCTTCCGCGAGCTCGCGCAGCGCTTGCCGGCGGAGCTCGTCGTCCCGCGCCTCGTCACGGACGACCTCGCGCGGGCGCGGCGGTTCCTGGGCGACGCCGTGGCCGGCGGCCACGAGGGGGTGATGGCGAAGGCGCTCGAGGCGAGCTACGTCGCCGGCAGCCGCGGCAAGAGCTGGCTGAAGGTGAAGCCCGCGCACACGCTCGACCTCGTCGTGCTCGCCGCGGAGTGGGGCCACGGGCGCCGGAAGGGCTGGCTCTCGAACCTGCACCTCGGCGCGCTCGATCCGGCGCGCGGCGGCTTCGTGATGCTCGGCAAGACGTTCAAGGGGCTCAGCGACGAGACGCTCGCCTGGCAGACCGAGCGCCTGCTCGCGCTCGAGATCGGGCGCGACGCGCACACCGTGCACGTGCGCCCCGAGCTCGTCGTCGAGATCGCGGTGAACGAGCTGCAGGCGAGCCCGCACTACCCCGCGGGCCTGGCGCTGCGCTTCGCGCGCGTGAAGCGCTACCGGACCGACAAGCGCCCCGAGGACGCCGACACGATCGACACGGTGCGGGCGATCCGGGCGGGGGCGGGCGAATCTCCCTAGCCCGGGCCGCCGGTACGCGGAACTGACGCAACGCTGCGCGCCACGCGCTAGGCTGTTCCGCGTCGCCGCGATCCTGTCCCCTTTCTCCGGCCCCCAGCCCAAGCCCCGGCCTGCCATGAAGCTCCCGCACGGCGCCTTGCTCCTCGTCCCCGCCTTCGCCCACGCCCAGGTCAATCGCGACGATCTCACCCCGCTCGAGATCGGGTACACGACGAGCGTCTCGGACGACCTGGAGAGCTTCCTCGTGGAGCTGGTCGTCGACCATGTCAAGCGCCCGGCGCTGCACGTCGTCATGCCCGACTGGATGCCGGGCTCCTACGGGATCCGCGACTACGGCACGCGCGTGAGCGAGCTCGTCGCGACGGACGGCGAGGGGATCGAGCTCGCGGTGACGGCCCTGGACCACGGAACCTGGAGCATCGCGACCGAGGGCAGCGAGCGGGTGCGCGTGTCGTACCGCGTGCGCGCCGGGCGCGAGGGGCGCTTCAGGCGCTCGGACGACGACGACGCGCCGGTCACAGGCCGCCGGATCAGCGGGCCGAGCACCTACGTCCACGTCCGCGACGCCAAGGAAGTGCCCGTCATCTCGCGCTACGTCCTCCCCGAGGGCTGGGGGATCGCGAACGGGCTGCTCGCGACCGACGATCCCGTGGTGCGCCGCGCGCGCGACTACGACACGTTCATCGACGCGCCGACGATCATCGGCCGCTTCGAGGAGCGCACGTTCGACGTGAACGGGACGCCGTTCTCGTGCGTGTTCTTCGAGAACGCCCAGGAGTACGACTTCGACATCGACGCCTTCGTCGACATCGTGCGCCGGATCGTCACGAGCCAGGGCGAGCTCTACGGGAGCTATCCGTTCCCGAACTACGTGTTCCTCTTCAGCCTGCCGGGCGGCGGAGGGCTCGAGCACCTCAACTCGACGTCGATCGGCCTGCGCGCGGACTCGCAGCGCGAGGACCCCGAGGCGGGAGCGTCGGTCACCGCGCACGAGTTCTTCCATGCCTGGAACGTCAAGCGCATCCGCCCGAAGGTGCTCGGGCCGTTCGACTACGAGCGCGAGAACTACACCGGCAACCTGTGGGTGTCCGAGGGCTGGACCTCGTACTTCGGCGACCTGACGCTGGTGCGCACCGGCATCTGGGACCGCGACGAGTACCTCGAGCACCTGGAGCGCGTCATCCAGCGCGAGATGAACAAGGAGCGGCGCAAGGAACACTCGGTGTACTGGGCCAGCCGCAACACCTGGCACCGCTTCCCCGACGAGGAGGGCTCGCGCGTCGACTACTACGGCACGGGCGAGTTGCTCGGCGCGATGATCGACCTGAAGATCCGGCACGAGACCGGGGACCGCTTCTCGCTCAACGACGTGATGCGCTTCATGAACCGCTGGTTCGCCGAGCACGACGTCGGCTTCGAGGAGGGCGACGTCGAGCGCGCTTGCACGGCGATCAGCAACCACGACTTCTCCGAGTTCTTCGCGCGCCACGTGTACGGCACGCTCGACCCGCCGTTCGCCGAGTACTTCGCGTACGCGGGCATCGAGTACTCGGCCGACGTGATCCCCTGCTCCTTCCCGTTCGCGCTGCGCGGCGACCGCGTCTCCGGCCGGCCGTCGGAGGACGATCCGGAGGACCAGCCGCGGCCCGGCGAGCGGATCGTCACCGTCGACGGCGAGCCGTTCGAGGACGCGAACGCGATCCTGCGCGGCCACGCGGCCGGAGACGTCGTGAAGCTGGCGCTGCAGCGCGGGGAGGACGAGGAGCCCGAGCTCGAGGTGACGCTGACGGACACGCCGATCACGGTCCCCGAGCTGCGCTTCCTGGAAGGCGCGACCGAGGCCCAGCTGCGCCTGCGCGAGCGCTGGCTGCGCTCGGTGCAGTAAGGCCCGACATGGCCCTCTCCCTGACCTTCATGTGCCTGCTCTCCGGCGTGCTCCGGCAGGGCGAGCCCTGGGCCGCGCCCGCGCTCGAGCGGGCGATCGTCGTACGCGACGGCGCGAGCGGCGCAAGGCTCGGTCTCGACGAGCTTCTGGGCGAGCTGGCGCGGGCCGACGCCGTCTTCCTCGGCGAGACGCACACCGACGAGACGACGCACCGCGTCGAGCTGGCGGTCTACGCCGGGCTGCTCGAGCTGCGCGAGGGCCGCGTGGTCCTCGCGCTCGAGATGTTCGAGCGCGACGTGCAACCGGAGCTCGACGCCTACCTCGCCGGCGAGCTCGACGAGGCGGCGTTCCTCGGGCGCTCGCGCCCCTGGTCCAACTACCGGACGGCCTACCGCCCGCTGGTCGAGCGCGCGCGCGGCGCGGGCGGCCCCGTCGTGGCAGCGAACTTCCCGGCGCCCCTGATCCGGCGCATCGCCATGGAAGGCCGCGAGGTGCTCGAGGGGCTCGCGGATTCGCGTCAGGCGCCGGCGCAGCTCTTCCCCAACACCGAGGCGTACTGGCGCAGGGTCGACAACGCCATCCGCAGCCACCGTTCGATGATGGCCGCGAGCCGCGGGGACGACGAGCAGCGCCTCTACACGACGCAGACGCTGCGCGACAACTCGATGGGCGAGGCGTGCGCGCTGGCCATCGACGAGCACCCCGGCCACGTCGTGCTGCTCGTGAACGGCGGCTTCCACAGCGCGTACTGGGACGGCGCGGTGCACCAGTTCCGGCTGCGCAAGCCCGAGGCGAGCGTGAGGACGGTCGCCGTCGCCACGGCCGCGAACCCGGCGACCGTCGACCTCGCTGGGGCGCCGGTCGCCGACTACGTCGTCCTCGCCGAAGCGCGCGCCACCGACCTCTTCGACGGCCGCTGGGCCGTGCACGTCGACCGCGAGCTGAAGTACCGCTTCCACCTCCCGGAACCGGCCGCGAGCGAGGGCGCGGTCCCGCTCCTGATCTGGCTCGGCGACGACGGCTTCACCGCGGCCGACGGGCTGGATCTGTGGCGTGAGCGCCTGGGCGCGCGCGTCGCGATCGCCGTCCTCGAGCCGCCGTACCGCGAGCAGCAGGAGGACCTGGGCCAGGGCGGCCGCTGGTACTGGCCCGACACGTTCAGCGAGGACGTCGGCGCGGTGCGCGAGGCGGTCGAGCGCGCGTGGGCCTACCTCTTGCGCCACTTCCCGATCGATTCGGCAGCGGTCTGCATCGCCGGCGAGGGCAGCGGGGCGACGGTCGCGGCTTCGACCGCGCTCCTCACCGAGCGCATCGCCGCGCGCGCCGTCGCCTTCGGCCCGCGCGCGTACGCGAAGGTGAAGGACTTCGCGCTGCCGCTGCCCGAGCTGCGCGGCGACGACCCTGCGCCCGAACGGACCCTCGCGGTGGTCGCGGGCGAGGCGGACGCGGCGTGGTGGGGCGGCGAGCTCGAGGAGTACCGCGCGGTGGGCCTTCCCTGCGAGCTCGTGCCACGGAGCGACGACCCCTGGCGCCTCGAGGCGCAGGCCGAGGGAGCGCTCTGCGCCGCGCTCGGCATCGAGTTCCGCGAGCCCGCGGCGAGCGGCGAGCGAGCCTACGTGCTCGCCCCGAGCGAGTCGCCCCGTGCGCGTCATTGGGCGCGCCTCCTCGCTCTGCGCCACGCCGCGGCGGAGGGCGTTCCCGTCGCCGTCCTCGAGGCGCCGCCGTCCGACGAGAGCGCCCGGCCGATCGACGTCGACGTGCGTCCGGAGCGCTACGCCGCGCCCGGAGCGCTCCCGCGCTGCCCCGGCTCCTTCGGCGGGACGACGGTGCTCGTCGTTCCCGACGGCGCGCCCGCGGAGGAGCTGGCCGCCTGGGTCGCGCTCGAGGAGGACGACCCCATCGCGAAGACGAGCCGCTTCCACCGCCTGCGCGTGGCGAGCGCCAGCGGCGAGCGCGGGCTATCCGTGGTGCTCGAGGAGCTCGACTCGCAGGGCCGCGAGAACGTCCTCGTCGTCCCGGCCGTCTTCTGCGCCGACGGCGCGACGATGCGCGCGCTGCGGCGCTCGGCGCGGGCGCTCGAGGACCGGATGACGCTGCAGTGGCTGCCGGGGCTGGGGGGACGGCCCGGAAGCGAGTGACCGCGACGGACTCGGAGGAGCCGCAACGACGCCACGGCGCGTCCGGCTGAGCCAAACCACGAACTCATTCCTGCGCGGACTCTTGGCGGCTTCTTCGGAGTCGCACCAGCTCGTCCACGTAGTGCGCGAGCGCTCCGTCGAGCCAGCGCCGCCAGACGAGGCCGCCGCGCGTCACGTAGCCCACGTGGCCGCCCGTGGGCTCGACGTGCAGGAAGACGTCCGCCGAGGGCTCGGCGTCGCGGTACGCGGCGGGGTCGACGAACGGATCGTCGGCGGCGGTCACGATCACCGAGGGCGTGCGGACGTCGGCGAGGCGCGGGAGGCTCGAGCAGCGGCGGTAGTAGTCGCGGCCGCTCTCGAAGCCGCACTCGGGCGCGGTGAACATGTCGTCGAAGTCGATCAAGGACGTCTGCAACGAGATGTCGTAGCGCTTGCTCGAGAGGCCCAGCCGCGCGCGCTCGGCGACGGCGCGGCGCAGGCGCCACATGAAGCGCATCTCGTACACGCGGCAGAGGCCGCGGCCGATGTCGACCGAGGAGCGCTCGAGGTCCACCGGCGGGTTGACCGCCACGATCCCGTCGGGCAACGGGTCGAGCTGCTGGGCCGCGAGGAGCAGCGCCGCGTTGCCGCCCAGCGAGAAGCCGATCAGGAGGTGCAGGCGATCGGGCGCGTCGCGGCGGCTCGCGGCGAGGACGGCCTGCAGGTCCTCGGTGCGGCCGGAGTGGTACGGTCGGGCCGCCAGGCCGCGCCCCGTCCCGCAGCCGCGGTGGTTCGCGGCCCAGACCTCGTGCCCGCGCGCGCCGAGGACGGCGGCGGTGCGGCGCATGTACTCCGAGTTGACGTCGCCCGAGAGGCCGTGGAAGAGGTGCACGCGCACGCCGCTCGTGCCGGAGAGCTCGTACACGACCAGGCGGTCCCCGTCGGGGATGCGCACCTCGCGCTCGCCGATGTCGCGCCCGCGGACGATGCGCTTGCCGGGCGAGGGCAGGAGGTGTCCGAGGAGCGTCTGCGCGTGGCCCCCCCGCGCCCAGAACGGCGGCCGGCAGGGCACTTCGTAGCGGCGGATCGCGACGCTCACTCGCTCTTGCCGTGGCACTTCTTGAACTTCTTGCCGCTCCCGCAGAAACAGGGGTCGTTGCGCCCGAGCTTCGGAGCCCGGTGCACGACCGTCTCCTGCGCCGCGTGCGCGTGGTGTGCGCTCCGGCCCGTGCGGACGGCCTCGAGGAACTCGTCGACGGTACCGGCCAGGGCGTTGCGGATCTCGAACGGCTCGCCGACGATCTGGGTTTCCACGAGGTGATCGAAGAACGCGTCGAGCACCGCCGGGACGTGCTCCCCGAGGGGATCCTTGCGCTTCAGGCGCCCCGGCATCAGGTGCCCGAGGATCGTGTGCACGTCGTGGCCGTCCAGGAAGCGCGGCTTCTTGCCGAGGTCGTCGTAGCAGAGCGTCAGGAAGATCTCGGCGATCCTGCGGATCTCCTCGCGGCGCGGCGCGGCCAGGGCTCGCGCCTGCGGCGAGTCGAGGAACGCGGCCGCGTCGAGCGCCACTTGCTTGCTGGCCATGCGCAGATGGTACTCGCCGGGCGGCGGGTTCCTCGGCCGCGGCCGGCCCTCCATAATCAAGGCGTCAGCGACCCGCTGACCTCTTCGATCTTGCTCGCGAGCTCCTGGACCGAGAACGGCTTGGGGACGAAGGAGCGCGGCTCGGGCAGCTCGAGGAGCCTCGAGACCTCTCCGCCGCGGGGTTGGCGAACCGAACGAGGCACGCCGCAGGGTCGATGAGGAGCAAGCCGTCCGGGTCCTTCTCGAAGAGCTCGCGGGAGCGGCGCTCCGACTCGCGGAGCTCGACGGTCCGCGCCATGAGCTCGCGCGCGAGCGTCCGCGACGTGCGACGGGCGGACGTGACGGCGCCGAGCGTGACTCCCACGAGCAGCATGCAGGCAGAGCACAGCGCCCAGAAGCCCGGCGTGCTCGTGAGGGGCTTCATGACGCGGATCGGCGCCGTCGCCGCATGTTATTGCAACTCGGAAGCCGAGGTGATTCAGCGCTCCTCGCCCGGCAGGGCGAAGGCGACGAAGGCGTCGCCCGCCCGGGTGCCGATCTTGCCCGCGCCGCCGGCGGCGATCACGACGAACTGCCTGCCGCCGGCCGCGTAGGTGGCCGGCGTCGCGTACCCGCCGGCGGGGAGCGGGTGCTCCCACAGGAGCTCGCCGCTCGCGCTGTCGAAGGCGTGGAACTTCTCGTCGGCGGTTCCGCCGATGAACACGAGGCCACCCGCGGTGACGATCGTTCCGCCGAAGCTCTCGGTGCCGGTCCGCGGGACGCCGCGCGCCGAGAGCTCGGCGTGCTCGCCGAGGACGACGCGCCACGCGAACGTGCCCGTGTTCAGGTCGATCGCCGTCAGGTGGCCCCACGGGGGCGCGATCGCCGGGTAGCCCTCGGGGTCGAGGAACTTGTGGTAGCCCGTGACCTCGTAGCGGTGGCGCGCTCCCTCGGCAGCCGCGCGCAGGGTCACGATGTTCGGCACGTCGTTCGAGTTGACGTAGAGCAGTCCCGAACGCGGATCGAAGCTCGCGCCCGACCAGGTCGCGCCGCCGTGGAAGCCCGGGACGACGATGGTCCCCCGGAGGCTCGGGGGATCGTGCGCGCGCCCGCCGCGCAGCTCGCGCAGCTTTGCCAGCACGGCGTCGTGAGCCTCCTTGGAGACGTTCGTGACGTCGCCCTCGCCGAACGACGTGCGCGAAAAGGGCGGCGGCGCGACGGGCACGGGCTGCGTCGGCCAGGCCTCTTCGCCGGGGACGTCGGAGGCCGGGACCGGCACCTCCTTCACCTCGAACAGCGGCGCGCCCGTCTCGCGCTCGAAGAGGAAGACGTAACCCGTCTTCGTCACCTGGGCGACCGCGTCGACTCTCTCTCCGCCGCGGGTGACCTGCACCAGGTTGGGGTAGGTCGGAAGGTCGTGGTCCCACAGGTCGTGGTGCAGCGTCTGGAAGTGCCAGACGCGCTCTCCCGTGCGCGCGTCGACCGCGACGGTGCAGTTGGCGAAGAGGTTCGCGCCGCGGCGGTCGCCGCCGTAGAAGTCGAACGCCGCCGAGCCGAGGCCGAAGAACGCCCAGCCGCGCCGCTCGTCGACGCTGATGCCGCCCCAGGCGTTGACGCCGCCGCGCTCCTTCCACGAGTCGCCCTCCCAGGTGTCGTGGCCAGGCTCGCCGGGCCGCGGCACGGTGTGGAAACGCCAGAGCTCCTCGCCGCTGCGCACGTCGAAGGCGCGCACGTCGCCCGGGGCGGCCGGTCCCGGGCCTTCGCCGGTCGAGAAGCCGAGGATCACGACGTCCTCGAAGACGTTCGGCGCCGACGTCGGCCCGTAGGGCATGCGCGCGAGGTCGCGCCCGATCCCCGCGCGCAGATCGACCGCGCCTTTCGCGCCGAACCCCGGGTCGAGCTTCCCCGTGCGCGCGTCGAGCGAGAAGAGCCGCCCGTCCGCGCAGCCGTGCAGGATGCGGCGCGCGCCGCCTTTCTTCCCGTCGGACCAGTACGCGAGCCCGCGGTTCACGCCGCCCGACGCGAGCGGACCCGCCGCGCCGCTCGCGAGCGGATCGAAGGTCCAGCGCTCCGCGCCCGTCGCCGCGTCGAGCGCGACGACGCGCAGGTGGGCGGTCGTGACGTACATCACGCCCTCGACGACCAGCGGCGTGCACTCGATCGTCTTGCCGCCGCGCTCGAGCTCGCCCGTGTGCCAGGTCCACGCGACCTCGAGCCTCGCGACGTTCTCGCGCGTGATCTGCGCGAGGGGCGAGAAGCGCTGGCAGCCGCGGTCACCGCCGACGCAGGGCCAGTCGGCGTCCTGGGGGGCGAGCAACGCGAAGAGGCACGGAAGGAGCATGTCAGTCGCCCCGGTCCACCGGCAGGAAGTCCTCCCGCTGCCCGCGCGTCCACGCCTTGAGCCGGGGGTAGAACACCTCTTTCAACAGGATCTTCGCGCAGGCGGCGATCGGGATGGCGACGAGCAGTCCGAAGAAGCCCATCAGGATGCCGCCCGCGATCGAGGCGAAGAGGATCGTCGGAATGTCGAGGTCCGTGCTCTTGCCCTGGATCATGGGCGTCAGCACGTAGTCGTCGAGCGCCTGGCCGATCTGGTACCAGACGACCGGCGCGAGCAGGATCCAGAAGATCCCGCCGCGCAAGCCCGCGTTGCCCTGCAGCCAGAGCAGGACCATCACGAGCGGAACCGCGGCGAGCCCGGCGTAGGGCACGAGGGTCAGAACGGACACGGCCGGGCCGAGGATCAGCGGCGCCGGGGCGCCCATCAGCCAGAACCCGATCGTGTAGAAGACGGCCAGCACGAGGGCGATCGTGAGCCGGCCGCGGACGAAGCCGTGGATCGCCGCGTCCATGCGCTCCACGATCAGGGCCACCCTCTCGCGCCTGTCCTCGGGCACGAGGCCGCGCGCGAACTCGACGAAGGACGGCCAGGAGGAGCAGACGAAGAAGAAGAAGAAGGCGGTCAGGAAGACGCCGAAGAGGAACTTCCCGACCGAGGCGAGCGTCGACACCGCGAGCGTCAGCGCGCCGCGTCCCGTGTCGAGCGCGGTCAGCGCCACCCTCTCCGCGTTGTCGGCGACCCAGCGCAGCGCCTGATCGATCTTCTGCTGCGCGAGCTCGCGGTCGATCCCGAGGTACTCGAACGCCTCGCCCTTGCCGTCGCGCACGTCGACGATGACGTCCCGCAAGGAGAGCCAGAAGCCTTCGCCGACCTGCTCCAGGAGGGCCTCGTCGTCGGGCTTCTCCACGCTCGCGAGCACCGCGCCGGTCCGGCGTGCGATCCCGCCGGCGAAGTCGACGCCCTGCAGGATCCCGAAGCCCAGACTGACGAGGACGGGCGGAACCACGAGCAGTGAGACGAGCGCCAGGATCGCGCCGGCGGCGAGGCCGCGCGAGATGCGCTTGACGCGCGTCATGCGCTGCACGAGCGGCTCGACGAGGTAGGCGAACAGGAGCGCGAGGAGCAGCGGGACGCTCACGAGGCTGAGCGAATGGCCCAGGCCGAGCAAGGCGAGGACCGCGCCGAGCACCAGGAGGTCGCGCACCCACTGGATCTGCCACAGGTGCAGGTCCGCCCAGGCGGGGCGCCCGCTCGGTGAGGGATCGCGGTCGGGGGTGTCGCTCTCCACGATGGCCCAGGATCGTAGGGATCGGGGGCGGCGACCACAAAGGGCGCGGCGTGGTCGCGCTCGTAGAGTGAGCTCCCCATGACCGCGCGGACGTCGTCGCTCGCCCTGCTGCTCCTCGTCGCGTGCGCCGCGCCCGACCGGCCTTCGATGGGCGAGTCGGCGTACCCCGGGATCGGCACGGCCGAATGGCAGGAGATCGAGGCCGCGAGCCACCCGGGAAGCCATCTCCCGCGGGACGTCGAGCGCCTGCTCGAGCGCAACGCCGACGGCGCGGGGCCGCACCGCTTCGAGATCCTCGTGCTCTCCGGCGGCGGCCAGCACGGCGCCTTCGGACCTGGCGTTCATCCCTTCCGACTACGCCGACCACCCGCGGCACGGGAAGGCGTTCGACAGCGAGTACATGCGGCGCCTGGCCGAGCTCCGCCGGCGGTTCGCGCGGGAGGGGCGCTGGACGGACGAGCTGCCCGCGCCGCCCTGAGCTGACGTCGCGGGGCACGACAGAAGCCTTACCACCAGCCGCGGTCCCACCGCGCACCGGCGGGCCTTGGTCCAATGGAGTCCGCGTTGGACGACTCTTCGAGCACCCCCGACATCTTCGCGCGGCACGCGGCGTTCCTGCGCCGCCTGGCGCGCAGCCTGACCGCGACCGACGCGGACGCGGAGGACCTCGTCCAGGACACCTGGGTCGCGGCGATCGAGCGCCCGCCGCGCCAGTGGATCGCGCCCCGCGCGTGGCTCGCGACGGCGGCGGCGCGGCTGAGCTTCAAGCGCGGGCGCGCGGCGCGCCGCCGGGCCGCGCACGAGTCGCGCGCCGCGCGGTCCGAGGCGCTGACCGAGCCGCCCGAGCTCGACCGGCGCGAGGATGCCGCGCTCGTCCTGCGCGACGTCGTCGAGGCGACGCTGGCGCTCGACGAGCCGGCGCGCCGGACGGTCGTCGCGCGCTACTTCGAGGAGCTCTCGCCCGGCGCCATCGCGCGCCGCGAGGGCGTGAGCGTGGCGACGGTCAAGGGGCGTTTGCGGCGCGCGCGGGCGCGCATGCGCGCGCACCTCGACGAGCGCCACGGCGGGCGGCGCACGCACTGGTGCGCGGCCCTCGCGACGAGCTTCGGGCTTCCGCGCCCGCTGCCCGTCTCGCGCGCCTTGCCGCCTTCCAGAGCCGACTCCCTACCGCTGAGCCTGGGCCTCGGAGCCGCCGCCATGAGCCTGAAGATCAAGACGTCCGCCGCGATCTCGGTCGCGCTGCTCATCGCCCTGGGGATCGCGCTGCGCCGCAGCGACGCCGTCCCGGCGCCGCTGGCTCCGATCGCGCAGGACGCCGGGGTCGAGGAGCTGGCCGACGCGCCGGCCCGCGCCCCCGACCGCAGGGCGACCGCGGACACGACCGTCGCGGCCGAGCCGGCGGGCGCGCCCCCGGAGCAGCGGCTGGCGGCCGAGCTCGAGGTGCTCGTCACCGACCTGGACGGCGTCCCCGCGCCGGGTGTCGAGATCCTCGCGGCGCCGCCCGCGCACCCGCTCAACGTGGCCGGCGAGACCGGCGCGGACGGTCGCCTGCTCGTGCGCTGGACGCCGCGGGCCGGCGCCGGCGAGCTCGTCGTCGCGCTGCGGGCTCGCGGCAGGTCGCTCGGCGGGCTGCGCCGGTTCGTCGTTCCGCTCGGCGTGCGCCGGCGCCTGGTCGCGGCGATCGACCCGCTGCTGCTGCCGCGCGACGAGCTCGCCTCCGCCCGGGTGACCCTCGCGTTGACGCGGCGCGGCACCCTCTACGAGAGCCTCGACTCCCACACCGCGCTCGCCCTGCTCGTTGGGGGCGAGCCGCCGGATCGACGCCTCCGGGTGGGACCGCTCGAGCCGGTCGTGGAGCGCCTCGAGGACGGCCGCGCGGCCTTCGTCGCCGACCGTGGACCCGCGGACAGGTACCCGCAAGGAGAGGCGTTCGAGGTCCTGGGGGCGATCGTCTCGACCCACGCGGACGGCGAGGAGGCTTCCACGGCTCGTGTGCGCGGGATCGTCTCCGACCTCGCCGGCCTGCCCGCGGCCGGCGTGCGTTTGGCGGCGCGCACCGCCGGCGGCGAGCTCGTCGCGACCACGCGCAGCGGCGCGACCGGAGAGTTCGAGCTGACCGTGCCCGCCGGCGCGCTCGAGTTGCTGGCGGGATCGAGCGACGAGCACGGCGACGTCGAATCGCGCGTGCTCGATCCGGGCGACGATCAGGCCTGGAACCCCTTCGTCGACCGTGGCCTGGCGCTGACCGGCCGCGTTCTCGATCCGACGTCCGCCCCGCGCGGCGGAGCGCACCTCCAGGCGACGCACCCTCTGCCCGGCGGGGACCTGTGGCTCGGGATCGCGCTCACGGACGCGGAAGGTCGCTTCGCGCTGCCGAACTGCCCGGCACAGGTGCTCGCGGTCGACTTCTCGCTGCCGACCGTCGCCGGCGGCCTGCCGCTCGCACGGCACGAGAGCGTCGCGCCCGGAGGCGCGCCGTGGGAAGTGAGCCTCGACCCCGCGGCGACGGTCGGGGTCGACCTGCGCCCGCTCGACGACGACCCGGCGGGCCCGCTCGCCGCCGAGGTGCGCGTGTGGGACGAGGCCGGGAGCTCTGGCGCGAGGCTGCGCGTCCCGGGCGCCGCGGGGACTGCGTGCGCCTTCGCGCTTCCTCCCGGCGCGTGGACCCTGACCCTGGGCGCGAGCGGCCCGCACTGGAGCCAGCCGGTTTCGATCACCCTCGAGCTCGGCGACGACGTCGATCTCGGGCCCGTCGATCTCGGGGCGGGCGGCTGGCTCGAGCTGGAGGCGCCCGCCGCCGGCGAGCATCACCGCGTCGTGCGCCAGGACGGCTCCACCGAGTCGCTCGTCCTCGACGCGGCGCACGCGGAGACTCTCGTCCGAGCCCTTCCCGCGGGGCGCTACCGCGTCGAGGTCCGCTCCGAGGAGGCCACGCCGAGATCGGTCGAGGTCGAGGTCCATGCCGGGCAGACGACTCGCTTCCCGGGGAGGACCGCCCGATGAGGCTGCGCGCGGCGGGAGGGAACGCCACGCACGCCGGAAACCCCGTCTGCGGAGCGGATCCGCCCCCTATGCTTGCGCGATGCACGACTCGGTCGACGCCAAGCCATCGCGGCTGTTCCTGGTCCTGGGGGCCTTCTTCATCACGAACGCCATCCTGGCCGAGTTCGTGGGCGTCAAGCTCTTCTCGCTCGAGCGCACGTTCGGCTTCGCGCCGCTCTCGATCCGGACGCTGATCGAGGAGCCGCTCTCCTTCAACCTGACGGCGGGCGTCCTCCTCTGGCCGATCGTCTTCGTGATGACCGACATCGCCAACGAGTACTTCGGCCAGCGCGGCGTGCGGCGCCTCTCGTTCCTGGCCGTCGGCATGATCGCCTACGCGTTCCTGGCCGTGTTTCTCGCCATTCGCCTCGTACCGGCGGACTTCTGGCGGTTCCGCGAGGCCGGGGACGGCCGCACGGTGGACATGCAGCTCGCGTTCGAGGCGATCTTCGGCCAGGGCCTCTGGATCATCGCCGGGTCGATCGTGGCCTTCCTGGTCGGGCAGCTCGTCGACGTGCTCGTCTTCCACTGGGTCAAGCGGCGCACGGGCGAGAGGTGGATCTGGCTGCGCGCCACCGGCTCGACGCTGGTCTCGCAGTTCCTGGACAGCTTCGTCGTGCTGTGGATCGCCTTCGGCCTGAACCCTGGCACGGGGTGGGGCCTCGAGCGAATCGCCTCGATCGGGGTGGTCAACTACACCTACAAGTTCGTCATGGCGATCGCGCTCACGCCGGTGATCTACCTCGTGCACGGAGCGATCGAGCGCTACCTGGGGCCGGCGCTGGCCGAGCGCATGCGCCGCTCGGCCATGGGCGACTAGGCTCGCCAGCCCCCAAGGGACTGGACAGCCGTGCCGGTGCCGATCTCTAATGGCCTCCCAACCCCAGGACTACCCACAAGGAGGACGGTCATGAGATCGACGTTCGTTGCTTCCGCCCTGGCGCTCCTCGCCTGCGCCGGGAGCACCCACTACGCCCTCTCGCAGGACGCCGGCGTTCGCCCGGCCCCCGCGAGTGCCCAGGCGCCGCAGGACTGGTCGATGAACGCGACGATCATCGAGGCCTGCAGCTGCCCGATGTTCTGCCAGTGCTACTTCAACACCAAGCCGGCGAGCCACCCCGGCTGCTGCCCGCCCGGGGCCTCGGCGAGCGAGGCGCCGACCTACTGCCGCTTCAACAACGCCTTCAAGGTCAATCGTGGCAGCTACGGCGACGTGAAGCTCGACGGTGCGCGCTTCTGGATCGCGGGCGACCTGGGCGGCGACTTCTCGAAAGGCGAGATGACCTGGGCCGTGCTGCACTTCGACCCGTCGGTGAAGCCGGAGCAGCGCGCTGGCATCCAGGCCATCCTCGGCCACGTGTACCCCGTGAAGTGGGGCTCCTTCGAGATCGGCAAGGACCTGCCGATCGAGTGGAACGGCGGCAAGGAGCGCTCGGTCGCGCACCTGGACGGCGGCAAGGCCGCCGAGGTGGTGCTGGTGAAGAACCAGGGCATGACCGACGAGCCGATCGTGATCAGGAACCTGCGCTACTGGGGAGTGCCGCGGAACGACGGCTTCGTCCTGATGCAGAACGAGGTCGAGGCCTATCGCCTGGGCGACAAGACGTTCGAGCACAAGGGTACGAACGGCTTCATGATCACGTTCGACATCACCGCGAAGGACGCTGCGGGCGAGAAGAAGGGCTACTGAGCGCGCGAAGCCGGGCTGGCGTCCGCCCCGTCCAGCGCTTCGGCGACGAGCTCGATCAGGTCCTTGACCTCGATCTCGCCCTCCTTGCCGAGGGTCTTCACGGCGTCGCAGTACATCGTGTAGTCCTTCGGACACGCGGTGACGAAGGTGCGCACGCCGCCGAGCGCGAGGGCCTCCTCGATGCGCTGCTCGCTCGTGCGCCGGGTCTCGTTGGACGTGTCCATCCAGATGCGGCCGCCGCCGGCCCCGCAGCAGAAGGTGTTGGCGCCGCAGCGCGGCATCTCGCAGAGGTCGAGGCCGAGGGCGCGCATCACCTCGCGCGGCGCGTCGACCTCGCCGTTGTAGCGCGCGAGGTAGCAGGGGTCGTGGTAGGTGACGGCGCGGCCGAGGGGCTTCGCGACGCGCAGCCGGCCGTCCGCGAGGAGCTCGGCGAGGAGGCCCGTGTAGTGGTGCACCGCGTACTGCGCGCCGAGGTCGGGGTACTCGTTGCGCAGGGTGTTGAGCGTGTGCGGATCGGTCGTGACGATCGCCTTGAATCGCGCCGCGCCGAGGGCCTCGACGTTCTCCTCCGAGAGCATCTCGAAGAGCCCCTCCTCGCCGACGCGCCGGACGTCGTTCCCCGCGTTGCGCTCCGCGTCGTACAGGATCCCGAAGTCGACGCCGGCGCGCTCGAAGACCTCGGCGACCTGGCGCGAGAGGGCCTGGATACGCGGATCGTACGAGGCGAAGTCGCCCACGAACCACAGGTACTCGACGGGCTCCTTGCGCGCGTCCTTGACCTCGAACGACAGGCCCTTCGTCCAGCGGCCGCGCTTCTTCGGCGACTGCCCGAAGGAGTTCCCGTAGTCCGCGAGGCTGGTCAACGCGCTCTGCAAGTTGTCGTCGACGCTGCCCTGGTCGACCAGGTGGCGGCGCATCTGCACGATGCTCGTCAGGTGCTCGATGCCGACGGGGCAGGCCTGCATGCAGGCCATGCACGAGGTGCAGCTCCAGAGGGTCTCGGGCCGCACGACGCGCGTCGCAACGTCGACGTCCGGCCCGCCGTTCGCGGGCCAGGCGGAACCCTCGAGGAAGCGCTGCTCCAACCACTCGGGCGTGCCGAGCGCGCGGTTGGCGAAGGTGCGCAGATCGAGGATGAGGTCGCGCGGGGAGAGCGTCGTCCCCGCGGCGTTCGCCGGGCAGGCGACGTGGCAGCGCCCGCACTTCGTGCAAGCGTCGAGGTCGAGCAGCTCCTTCCAGGTGAAGTCCGTGATGCGCGCGTAGCCCGCCGATCTCGAGGAGCCCGCGTCCTTCGGCGGCGCCGGCAGGCGGCGCCCCGCGCGCTCGTCCACGAACACGAGGTTCGCCGCGTCCGTGACGATGTGCATCATCTTCGAGAACGGGACGTACGCGACGAACGAGAGCACGGCGATGCCGTGGATCCACCACGTCCACAGGTGCGCGTCGTGGAGCGCGCCCTCGGAGAGGCCGCCGAGGACGCCGGCGAGCGCCCAGCCGACCGGCGACCAGCGCTCGAACTCCGGCATCGTCTGCGCAATCCGCAGGCCCTCGACGAGGAACCCGCTGACGGCGATGAAGAAGAGCAGCCAGAGGAAGATCGCGTCGTCGGTCGCGTACGCGGAGCGGTCGTAGCGGCCGCCCTGCTCGTCCGCGCGCGCGTAGTCCAGCGCCGCCGGACGGACGAGGGCGCGGCGCGCGATCATCGCCACGAGACCGAGGACGAGGAGCACGCCGAACACGTCGAGCACCGCCGAGAACCCCAGGTAGAAGCCGCCTTGCAGCAGCTTCAGCCCGAAGAAGCGCAGGACGTCGTGGTCGATCGCGACGATCACCGTCCCGATGAAGAGCACGACGAAGCCCCACAGGATCAGCGTGTGGGCCGTGCCGCCGAGCCGCTCGCCCTTGCGCACCGTCGAGTTGGAGAGGATCGTGAGGCAGGCGCGCGCGATGCGCCGGCCGAGCCGGTCGAAGCGGTCCTCGCGCCGCCCGCGGCGGTACTTCGCGATGCGGCGCCAGAAGCCGTAGACGAAGACGAGCGAGGCCAGGCCCCCGACGACGTAGAACACGGCCTGCGCCCAGGGCGCCAGGTGCAGGAAGACCTCGCGCGTCGGATTCTGGGGCGGCATGGCCGAGCCGCTACTTCAGCTTCGCGGTCAGCGCGGGCACGACGTCGAACAGGTCCTCGGTCGTGCCGTAGTGGGCGTGCTCGAAGATCGGCGCGGTCTCGTCCGTGTTCACGGCGATGATCAGCTCGGCGTCCTTCATGCCCTCCATGTGCTCGGGCGCGCCGCTGATGCCGAGCGCGAGGTAGACCTTGGGCTTCACCTTCAGCCCCGACTTCCCGACCTGGCGCGTCTTGGGCAGCCACTTGCTGTCGACGATGGGACGCGAGGCGCAGACGGCGCCGCCGAGCGCCTTCGCGAGCTCCTCGATCATCGGCATGTGCTCCTGGCTCTGGATGCCGCGGCCGACCGCCACGAGCACCTCTTGCTGGGTTATGTCGACGTCGCCGCCCTCGGGCTCGACGAGGCCCGCGAAGCGCAGCTTCGCGTCGCCGACGGCCGCCGGTGCTTCCATCTCCTCGACCTGCGGCGCGCCGTCCTTGCGCCCGGCGTCCGCGGGAAACGACCCGGCGAGCACGCCGACGATCCCCGAGCCGCCCTCGAGCACCGACTCCGCGTAGATCTTGCCGCCGTAGAGCTGGCTCGTCGCGACGACCTTGCCGTCCTCGACGGCGACGTCGACGGCGTACGCGACCAGCGGCAGGTCCTGGCGCACCGACAGCGCCGCCGCGAGGTCCATGCCCATCGACGTGTTCGCGACGAGGACGAGCCGCGGCGCCTTCTTCGCCACGAGCTCGGAGAGCGCTGCGACCCAGGGCTCGGGGTTGAAGTCGCCGAGCAGCGGGTGATCGACCACGACGACGCGGTCCGCGGCGCCCAGGGACGCGACTGCCGCCCGCATCCCGGAGCCGAGCAGGGCGACCTCGAGCGCTCCACCCGTCGCCTCGGCCAGCTCGCGTCCCTTGCCCAGGAGCTCGAAGGTGACGTCGGCGAGCTCGCCCTTCAGGTGCTCGGCGACGACGAGGACGTCCTGGCTCATGCTCGGCCTCGCTTCTCGTTCAGGAGCTCGGCGATCTTGCCGGCGACGTCCTCCGCGGAGCCGTCGAGCATCTTCGCCCCCGCGCCCTTCACGGGCGCGTACATCCGTCGCACCGTCCATCCCGCCGGGACGGCGGGGTCCTCGACCTCGACCTCCTCGATGTCGGCCTCCTTCATGACCTGGCGCACGCGGCTCACCGGGGCGTAGCGCGGCGTCTGGCGCGCCGCCTGCACCCCGAGCACGATCCGCGGCGTGGCCTCGAAGCGCGCCATCACGCCGCCCGCGTACTCCTTGTTCACGGCCACCGTGTCGCCCGACAGCTCGACCTCGCTCACGACGCTCACGTGCGGGATGCCGAGGTAGCTCGCCAGCAGGACGCCCATCTGGCCGTCGCGGTCGTCGGCCGCCTGGACCCCGGTGAGCACGAGGTCGTAGTCCAGTCCACCGACGACCCGGCTCATCGCCTTGGCCGCCGCGTGCGAGGAGGCGTCCTCGGCGACACCGGTGATCTTGATCGCGCGGTCGGCGCCCTTGGCGAGGGCCGTGTACAGGACCTTGTCGGTCTCGTCGCGCTCGAGCGCGAGGACGGTCACGCTGCCGCCGTGGGCCTGCTTGAGCTGCAGGGCCTCTTCGATCGCGTGGTCGTCGAACTCGTTGATCTTGTAGCTCAGGGAGTCGCGATCGAGATCGGTGCCGCCGGCGTCGATCTCGAGCTCCTCGATCAGGTCGGGGACGAGCTTGATGGGGACGACGATGTTCATGCGCCAATGGTTCAACGGATGGTGGGGGCTTCACTTCTCGAGCCAGGCGTCGACGGCTCGCCGGACGGAGAAGACCTGCGTGTGGTCGAACCGGAAGGTCTTGTGCACGTAGTCGCCGCTGTCGAGGCGCTCGTACTGCTTCTCGTAGAAGGCGCGGTTCTCGGCGATCTGGCGCACGGCGTCGCCCAGCGCGTCGACATCATCGAGCGTGCTGTAGATGCCGAAGCTGGCCCGGACCATCCCGCGGTGCAGGTCGGCCATGGCCTCGAGCTGCTCGTCGCTGAGATCCTCGTCCTGCTCGGCGAGCGCCTCCGTGATCATCTCGCGCACGTAGGGGTGCGCGCAGAAGCACTGGTTGCGGACCGAGATGTTGAAGTAGTCGTTGAGCACAGCGGCCGTCAGAGCGTGCTCGATCATGTGGATGTTGAAGGAGATCGCGCCGGCGCGCTGGCACGCGTGGTAGTCCGGCTCGCCGTAGATGATCACCTGATCGATGGCGCCGAGGCGCTTCAAGGCGTGCTCGATCAGCCGGTTCTCCTCCTCGACCACCGTGTCCATCCCGATCTTGTGGAGCGTGTAGAGCGAGGCGGCGAGCCCGATCGCGCCGCAGATGTTGGGCGTCCCCGCCTCCTCGCGGTCGGGGAACCGGTCCTTCATCAGGTAGCGGTTGACGTGCACGTCGTCGACCATCCCGCCGCCGACCTCCTGCGGCTCGAGCCCCGCGAAGAGGTCCTTGCGCGTCACCACGACGCCGGGCGAGCCGGGCGCGTAGACCTTGTGGCCGGAGAAGACGAGCACGTCGATGTCGCGCGCGGGATCCGCGTGCCCCGAGACGCGGATCGGCAGGTGGGCGGCCATCGCGGCCGCGTCCACGAGGACGAGGGCTCCACGGGCGTGCGCGAGCTGCGCGATCTCGTGGATCGGGTTGATGATGCCGGTGACGTTGGAGACGCCCGTGATGGCGACGTAGTTGACGCGCTCTCCGTGCTCTTCGAGCGCTTCAGCGAGCCGCGTAAGATCGACGCGCCCGATCGACGACTTGGCCATCTGCGCGGGGATGTGCACGACCTCGGGGAAGTGCTTGCGGTGGGGCAGGTCGTTGGAGTGGTGCTCCATGATCGAGGTGATCACGACGTCCCGCCCCGGGCGCTTCTCGCGCAGAGTGCGCGCGGCCCGGTTGATGCCGGCGGTCGTCCCGCTGCCGACGAAGAAGGCGGTGTAGACCTCAGGGTCGGCGCGCACGAACTCCAGCACCATGTCGTGCGCCCAGCGGAACTCCTCGCTCGAGAGCTTCGCGCCGAAGTGCAGGATGCTGTGCGTGTTCGAGTAGTAGGGGTCGTACTGGTCGAGCACCTGCTGGACGACCTCGAGGCGCAGGGTCGTCGCGGTGCTGTCCAGGTACACCCGCCGCGTCCGCTCGCCCGTGGCCAGCGTGTACTCGGCGTCGAGGCCGATCGCCCCACGGCTGACCTTCTCGAGCAGCTCGCGGCGGCCCGGTTCCAGCTCGAGTCTCGGAGCGCTCATGGAGCCATGGATTCTACCACCAGCTCCACGATGTCCCGGACGACGAGCTTGCCCTCGCTGCCGGTCGACTTGACCGCGTCCTCGAAGCGCGAGACCTCGTACGGGCAGCAGACGGCCAGCACGTCGGCGCCGGTCTCGACCGCCTCGAGGACCCGCTGCTCGGAGAGGCGCAGCGACACGTGGTCCGACATGAAGCCGTCGAGCCACATGCCGCCGCCGCCGCCCCCGCAACAGTAGCTGTTCTCGCGGCAGCGCCCCATCTCCGTGAGCTCGACGCCCGGGATCGACGCGAGCATCCTGCGCGGCGCGTCGTACTCGCCGTTGTGGCGCCCCAGGTAGCAGGGGTCGTGGAAGGTCACCTTCAGCCCGAGCTCCTTCGCCATCCCGAGCTCGCCCATGCGGTCCGCCAGGAACGTCGTGTAGTGGATCGCCTCGAAGTCGGCGCCGAGCTTGGGGTACTCCTTGCGGAAGGCGTTGAGGGCGTGCGGGTCGGTGACGAGGACCTTGCGTACGCCGTAGCGCTCGAAGGCCTCGATGTTGTGCTCGGCGCACTCCTCGAAGAGCCCCTGCTCGCCGGCCAGCCGCTGGCTGTCGCACGAGCACTTCTCCTCCGGGCCCAGGATCCCGAAGTCCACGCCGAGCGTGTCGAGGACGCGGGCGAGCGCGACGCTCGCGTCGATGCCGCGCGGGTGGTAGCTCGGGTAGCACTCGACGAACCAGAGGATCTCGGCCCGCTCCTTCTCCTTCATCAGCGGGACCGGCGCGGCGGACTTCTTCGTCCACGCGGCGCGTTTCTTGGGCGACTCGCCCAGCGGGTTGCCGTACTCGAAGGTGTTCTCGAAGGCCTTCTGGAGCTCCTCGGGCACGTAGCCGTCGAGCACCGCCTGCTGCCGCACGGCGGGCATGATCTTGATCATGTCCACCTCCTTGGGGCACACGCGCAGGCAGTTCATGCACGTCGTGCACTGCCACAGGTCCGGGCTCTTGAAGAGGTCGACGCCCGTCTGCACGCGGCGGTAGATCCGGCGCGGCCCGTAGTCGCCGACGACGTCGACCGGGCAGACCGGGACGCACTTCGCGCACTGGTAGCACCAGCCGAAGGACTCGCCGCCGTCCACCTCCGTCACCTTGTCGATCAGCTCGGGGGTGTAGTCCCAGATGACGCGCTGCTCGAACATCCGGTTCCAGTGGCCGGAGATGTCCATACCGTCCTGGATGAGGTGCGCTTTCTCGATGATCCGCTCGGGATCGACGTTCTGCTTCGAGGCCATGGGCTATGACGCGGCTCTGCGCGACCCTCTCTGGTGGACGCCGAGCAGCCGGCGGCAGAACTCCGGCAGGCGCGGCATGACCTGGTTGAACTCCTGCGTCATGCGCATGCGCAGGACGGTGTAGACGTAGATGACGTAGACGCAGGCGAGGAAGACGTCCGTGCCGAAGATGCTGCGGCTGATGCGCTGGAAGCCCGCGGCGCCGCCGACCTCGTGCACGAAGGCGACGGCGCGGCCGACCTTCACGTAGACCTCGCCCGCGTCCTCGCCGTCGAAATCGTAGGCCGCCGTCGTCACCAGCGGCAAGGAGCCCGTGCGCGTGCGCGAGTCCCACATCCAGCGCGTCCAGAGCCAGTGCTGCTCGGGGTCGGTGAAGTGCAGGAGCTCGCTCGCGAAGTCGACGCGCAGGTTGTCGGAGAGGCCCTCGAGCTGCTCGACGAAGCTCCAGAAGCGCCGGTCGACGGGGCCTGCGCCGTGGAGCAGCTCGACCATCCGGCCGCGCAGCGCCTCGAAATCGACGGCCTCGAGCACCTTGCGCGTCTTGCCGCGCGCCGAGAAGATCCGGTCGAGCACCGACCGCAGGCCGTCCGGCGTCAGCTCGGCCAGCGCTTCGCGCCCGAGCGTCTCCCGGAACCAGGCGGACTTGCCCTCGACCTCGGCGCAGATCCGCGACAGCTCCTCGACGTCGACGCTCGCCAGGGTCTCCTTCATGAACTCCTTGGCGGTCTCGGTGTCGACGATCTGCCCCATCGGCCCCTCATCGGCTCGCCGCCGGCTTCAATGTGCGAGGGCCGCCTTGCGGACCACGGCGACGGCCTTCATCGCGGCCGCCGAGGCGGAGGAGATCGTGTCCTCGAGGTCCGCCGGCCCGGTGGAGGCTCCGCACGCGAAGACGCCTTCGACGCTGGTCGCCACCGTGTTCAGCGCGCCGCCCGTCGTCTCGATGAAGTTGTACTTGTTCAGCTTGACGCCGAAGAGCGCCGCCATCTCGCGCGTCCCGGCGCTGGGTTCCATCCCGACCGAGAGCACGACGAGGTCCATCGGGACCTCCATCGGCCGGCCCATCGTCGTGTCCTCGCCGCGCACGATCAGGCTGTCGCCCTTCTTGCGGATCTCGGTCGCGATGCCCTTGACGTAGTTGACGTGGTACTTCTCCTGGGAGGGCCAGTAGATCTCGTTCTCCCAGTAGCCGTACATCCGCATGTCGATGTAGAAGATGAAGACCTTGCAGTCGGGCAGGAGCTGCCGGACCTCGATCGACTCCTTCGCTGCGACCCCGCAGCAGACCTTGGAGCAGTACTCGTTGCCGATCTGCCTGTCGCGCGACCCGACGCACTGGATGAAGCACATGCGCTTGGGCGGCTGGCCGTTCGAGGGGCGCACGACCTGCTTGGCGCGCAGCATCTTCTCGAGGTCGACGAGCGTGATGACGTCGTCGTGCTCGTAGTAGCCGTACTGCTGGGTCTCGCGGCCGGGATCGAAGTGCTGGAAGCCCGTCGCGATGACGGCTGCGCCGACCTCGAGCTGCTCGGACTCGGTGCTGTTCTTCAGGGTCACCACGAAGGAGCCCGCTGCGCCGCTGACGGCGGTCACCGTCGTCCCCAGGCGCACGTCGACGCCGGCGCTCTTCACGGCCGCGGCCATCTCGGCCATCGCCTCGCCGGCGTCGCGGAAGTCGGGAGTGAGCGCGGCGTAGCTCGCGAGCTCCGGCGTCCCTCCCAGGGTGTCGCGCTTCTCGACCAGGACGGCCTTGTAGCCGATCTCGGCGATGCCGCGCGCGGCCTCCATCCCGCCGGGGCCGCCCCCGATGACGAGGATCGGGAGCTCAGGCATCCGCGTCCTCCCAGGTCATGTACTGCTTCTGCCCCGACTTCAGCAGCTCGACGGCCGCCTCGAACTCGGCCCACGCCTTCCGGTGGTCGATGCCGAGCTTTTCGAGGAACGGCCGGCAGTCGGTGCTGTGCCAGTGCAGCTGCGTGACCTTGTAGGGGTGCGCGCCCATCGCGATCGCGGCGATCTGCGAGTCGGACATGACCGGCAGGCCGACGTTGCGGTCGTGCGCCTTGGCGGCGAACTGGCTCTGGTCGAGGGTCGTGACGCAGCCCGTGTCGTGCGTGATCAGGACGTCCGGGTTCGCCTCCTCCTTCATCACCTCGATCTTGCGCTGCACGGCGAACGAGCGCGAGAAGTCGCGCGACACGAGGATGTGGCGGAAGCCGAACCCGCAGCAGTCGGCCCAGGTCGAGTAGTCGCGCACCTCGGCGCCGAGCGCCTGCATCGTCGCCGTGATGATCGCCGAGCGCTGCGCGCCGTAGACCTCGGGCGCGTAGATGGCGTCCTCGCCCACGAGCTTGTGGTAGTGGCAGGCTGGGTGCACCGTGGCGACGACGTCGCTCATGTCGATCACCTGGCGCTCCGCGATCCGGTCGCGCACCGCGTGCACCCACTCGCTGTAGTGCACGATCTCCTCGGGCAGCACGAGCTTCTTGCCCAGCTTGGCGAGGATGCCGCGCACCTGCTTGCGCAGCTCGGGGCTGTGGATGAGCTGCTGGCGCGTCTCCTTGTAGTGCCCGTAGCTCGTGGCGCAGTGGATGATCGGGAAGTACCCGGTCTCGCGCGCTGCCGCGAAGTTGCGGATCGCGACCGCTGCCTGGGCCGGCGCGTTGGAGGTCGCCGAGGCGTAGTAGTTCCACGCGGTGCACGACGTCTGGTCGGTCGGGTCGTGGTAGTCGAGCCCCAGCTTGCGGTTGATCCAGAAGACCGACGTCGAGTAGCCGGGGATGTGGCCGCACTGGCCGCAGCTCTTGTGGTGCCAGGTGTGCTCGAGCGGGATCTTCTTCGTGCGACCGTACTTGTTGGTAACCTCGATGAACGGCTCGGGCACGGGCTGGATCTCCAGCTCGCCCTCCTGCTCGAGCTCGCGCAGGGCCTCGTGGTAGTCCTCCGTCGGAGCCTGCGCCGGATCGGCCGTGAACTTGCGGTCCTTGGCCTTGTTGAGGATTGCGCTGTGCGGGATCAATGGTAGGTCCTCTAGTCGAAGGAGACGTCGTAGCCAGCGTCCTCGAGCCGCTCTTCCATGACGTCCTGCAGGATCATGAAGAGGCCCTCGTCGACCTCCTTGATCATGTCCATGACGCCGGTCATGTGCCAGATGAGGTAGAGCTCGGTCAGCGTCTTGTCGTCGACGTGCCAGCTCGTCTCGGTCGTGTGCATCGTCTCGGGCGGCAGGGCGCGGCGCCAGGCGTCGAGGTTCTGCGCGATGTCCTTGACGTGCGGACCCCAGTCGGGGAACGCGTTCGCCTGCAGCATGTCCGGCGAGACCTGGGTCCCGGTGGCCATGATCTTGTAGACGACGCGCCCGTAGCCCTCGAGCGCTTCCTGGGCGCTGGCGAGCCCGTTCTTGACCGCGACCTCGCGCATCAGCGTGATGACGCCGCCGGGCGAGTTCTTGCGCGGGCACACGTCGCACGAGAAGCACTGCGAGCAGTCCCACACGCTGTCGTTCAGGAAGACGTAGAAGAGGTCCACGTCCTCGCGCGCCATCGCCTGGGCGATCTTGCGCGGGCTGAAGTCGTAGAAGCGCGCGGAGGGGCAGGCCGCCACGCAGATGCCGCACTCGTAGCAGCCGTACAGGTACTCCTCGTAGCGCAGGTCCGCCTTGACCTCCTCGAAGAGCTTCTCCTTCTCCTCGTAGGGGACGTTCGCGTACTGCTTCCCGGAGAGGTCGAGCGTCATGCCTCGAAGCCCTCGACGTGCTCGCAGGCCTTGATGTCCTCGGACTCGATGCGCTCGCGGTAGGCGGCGACGGCCGCCTCGCCCGTCACGAGCTGCGCGAGCTCCTCGTCGAGGTTGCTCGGCTTCAAGCGCACGATCCAGCCCTGCTTGTACGGGCTGCGGTTGACGATCGTCGCGTCCTCGGCGAGCTTCCCGTTGACGGCGACGATCTCGCCCGAGACCGGCGACTTCACGGGGCCGACCCACTTGCTGCTCTCGACCGTCGCCAGCGGCTTGCCCCTCGCGCGCACGGCGCCGACCTTCTTGGGCTTGGCGTGCAGCAAGGGCCCCGCGAGGTTCTGGGCCACGTCGGTCATCCCGACGGTCACGGTCCCGTCGTCGTCGACCCGCACCCAGGTGTGGTCGACGACGTGGTAGTGCAGGTCCAGGAGCAGGACGCAGCCGCGGACTTCCGGGTGGGGTCCCATCGCGCGGTATCCTACCCGAGGCCGCTCAGAAGTACATGACATGGTCCGCCTGCAGCGCGAGGTCGATGATGCTCGTCGCGCCCAGGATCTCGACGCCGTCGATCAGGTCGTCCTTGGTCATGCCGAAGAGCGCCATGCTCTGCTGGCACACGCGCAGCCTCACGTCGGCGTCCAGCGCCTGCTCGAGCATGGTTTTCAACGTCACGTCGCTCGTGGGGTCGAGCTTGACCTTCTCGGCCGCTCCCTTCGCGAGCTGGTTCGTCCCGTCCATCGTGAACCAGACGAGGACCTCCATCTCCATCGCCGCGGCCGCCATCGCGTAGAAGAGCGGCGAGTACGTGCGGCGCGGCGTGTCCACGCCGTGCGTCTGGATGACGAGGATCTTCTTGCCTTCGGGGTCTTCGTCGCTCATGGCGTCATCGTGGCTCCGGGCCTGGGGGCCGGGCGTCGTCGGGGGTCGCATCGGGGATCGAGAAGCAGGATCGTCTCGATCCACGCGTCCGCGTCGAACCCGGATGGCGCGTCCGGGCCTTCGGCGAACGCGCGCACGGCGCGCTCGACCCGCTCGTGGTGCAGCGGCGCGCCGCAGAGGGCGCGCTCGAGTTGCGGCAGGCCGCCCGCGCCGGGGAACGGATCGCCCGTCAGTGCCAGGTCGTCGATGCGGCCCTTGCGCAGCCGGGCCGTCGCGCGGATCCGCCCGCCCGGCACCTCGCGGGTCGATTCGACCACGTGGACGTCCGCGTGGATCTTGACGCCGGTGCGTGCTGGGGCGCCGCGTCGCCGCAGGAAGTCGTCCGAGCCCAGCTTCCGCTCGAGCGCCGCGACGCGCTCGAGCTCCGCCGCCGTGAGCTCGCCCGGCACCAGCTCGCGGCCGAGCGCGGCCGCACAGCGCCGGCGGTAGATCGCCGCGACCTCGCGCGGATCGGGCGGCGCGCCGAGCTCCCGGCGCATCGACGTCATGTAGGCCCGCAGGCCCTGCGCGACCTGCCTGCGGAAGGCCTCGGTCGGCGAGCGCAGCACGCCCGCCATCACCTCGGTGTCGAAGTCGAAGAGGAAGTTCCCGACGAGCACCTCCGCCGCGCCGATGCGCGCCGCGCCCGTGCCCGCGATCTTGCGCCCGCCCACGTGGACGTCGTTGACCGGCCGGAAGCGGGCCTCGACGCCGAGCTCGCGGTACGTCTCGACCAGCGGCCGCGCGAAGAGCTCGAAGCGCGCGTCGACCCGCGACGGCAGGCTCGACGGCGCCATCACCCACTGGACGAAGAGCTGGTCGCCGTCCAGGTAGACCGCCCCGCCCCCGGTCTCGCGGCGCACGACCGGCAGGCCGCGCCGCGCGCAGAACTCGACGTCGACCGCGCGCTCGAGGTCCTCGTGCAGGCCGATGCACACGTAGGGCTCGGCGGGCGTGGCGAGCACGATCGTGTCCGGCGACGCCTCGTCGCGGGCGTGGCCCAGCCCGTGGTAGATCGACTGCGAGCGCAGGTGGGGGACGCGGCCGGCGTCGATCCAGCGGATGGTCGCAGGGATGGCGTTACCCCCCGTTCAATGCGTCTTGCGCACGAGGAACCGGAACTTCTCCGCGCTCTGCTCCTCCGCCAGGAGCAGCTCGTGCCGCGTCTGGCGCGCCCAGGCCTCCATGTCCGGCACCGCGCCGGGGTCGGTCGAGATCATCTCGAGGACCTGGCCGATCTCCATGCCCTTGATCGCGCGCTTGGTCTTGACGACCGGCATCGGGCACAAGAGGCCCGAGCAGTCGAGGAACTTGTCGGCGTTCACGTCCACGCTGGGCTCTCCGAGAGTGGGGCGGTCACCGGCGTGCGCGTGCGGCGGTGGATCTCCGGCAGGAGCCGGGCGCCCTCGTCCACGTCGACGAGCCGGTTGATGAAGTAGAACAAGTACGTGGTGGTCAGCCACTCCGTGAAGCGCCGGCGCGACCCGAGGTGCTTGCGCGCGTTCAGCATCACCCAGGAGAAGTGCTGCCACGTGTCGAAGCACGATGCGCAGTCCCGGTCGATGCCGGTGCAGCAGCGGCGCGTCGTCGCGAGGTCGGCGTTGTACGCGCGGAAGTGGCGGCTGTAGGGGTTCCCGTTCTCGATCCGCCGGCGGTTGGCGGGGTGGTCGGGGCTGATGCTCGTGCAGGTGGAGTGGCCCCAGCGCTCCCCGAAGAGGCGCCCGGTCGAGACGATCTCGGCCAGGCGCGCGGTCATCAGGACGTGGGCGGGGTGGCGCTCGATCGCGCGCTCGATCGCGTCGCGCACGTCCGCGAACCCGCGGCGATGGTCCAGCGCCCCGCCGCGCTCCTCGATGTCGCCGTAGAAGTTGAACAGCACGCGGTTGCCGTTGTCCACGCAGCGCCGGACCACGCCCGCGACCTCGCGCGCGCAGCCCGGCGCCACCGTGTAGTACCAGAACGCGCGCTCGTCGCCGGCGTAGTTCTCGAGCGCGCGCGCGAAGACGTCGCGCCGGCCGGCGCCGCGCAGCTCGCGGTCGGTCGCGTCCGCGCCCCAGACGGAGACGCCGATCGGCAGCTCCTCGAAGCCCGCGCGCGGAATCGGCCGCAGGCCGTTGGTCGCGACGCTCAGCCGGAAAGCGCCGTAGAGCGCCTCTAGGCGGCCTAAGGCCAGGCTCGGCTCGCCGCCGACCACGGTGACGAAGTTCGTGCCGCGCGCCTTCTCGAGCGCGATGAACTCGCCCAGCGCGCGCGGACCGTCCTCCGCGGTGCGCCCGTCCATCCCTTCGGCGAAGAAGTAGCAGCCCGTGCAGCGCAGGTTGCAGACGCTCGTCAGGTCGACGGCGATCGAGCGCAGCGGCCCCGCCGCGCGCACGGTGGCGTACAGGCGGCCGAGGAACGGGTCGCGCAGCCAGCTATCGAGGCGCCTGGGCACCGTGTCGGATCTTCTCGAGGCGCATCTCGCCCTCGATCGTCGCGACGTCCTCCGCCGTCGGCCGGAACGGGTAGTCGCGGAACTCCTCGCCCGGGCGGTACGAGCCGTAGGGGCGGTTGCACGCCACCTCGCCCGCGCGGTCGGGGCAGCCGTCGGTCATGAAGGGAACGCCGCTCGCCGTCGCGGACCGCACCAGCGCCTCCGGCGCGTCCAGGCCCACGATGCCCCCGCTCTCGTCGAACGCGATCGCCTCGCGCGCGAGCTCCTCCTTCTCGATCAGGTGCTTGACGATCTGGATGCGGCGCGTGCGCTCGATCGGCGCGCGCGGCACGTCCTGCATGCGCGTTCCGGGCTCGGGGTTGAAGGAGAAAAGGTACGCCGCGATCTCTTCCGCGCGCAGGTCGTAGAAGAGCTCGACGAGGTCGCGGTCGGTCTCGCCGAGCCCGACGATCACGTGGAAGTTGACCTTCCACGGGCCGAAGAGGCGGCGCGCGGCGCGCGCGATCTCCCAGTGCTGGTCCCAGTCGTGCGGGCCGCGCACGCCGCGCCCGCGCGTGTCGTGGAAGAGCTCGGGCGAGGCCGCGTCGAGGCCGATCCCGACGATGTCCGCGCCGGCGTCGCGGATCACGGCCAGGCGCTCCTCGTCCAGCGTCGGCGCGCTGACGAGGGCCGAGATCGGGACCTCGCGCGCCGCCGCGCGCACGCGGCGCGTGATCTCGACCAGGTCCTCGTACGCGCGCGCGTCCTGCACCTGGGCGACGCAGACCCGCCCGACGCCCGACTGCGCGTCCTTCTCGGCGATGCGCTCCGCGACGACGTCGGTCTCGAACAGCGGCCACGCGACGCGGATGAACGTGTTGTCCGCCGCCGTCCCCGGCCGCTCGCGCGCGAGCCCGCAGTAGCTGCAGTTGGCGCGGCAGCCCTCCGGGTAGCTCTGCAAGAGATTGATGCACCCGCAGCGGCAGCCGCGGAACATGCGCCCCGGCGCGAGGTCGAGCTCGATCGCCGCGGCCGTGCTGATCCGCACCCAGTCCGGGCTGATCCGTGTCTCGCTCGTCAAAAGCTCACCCCACAGCACGCGTTCACGAAGGAGGGCTCGAGCCCGCGCTCCCGCGCGTAACGGACGATGCCGTCGGCCGGGTAGGCGATGCCGTTCAGACCCGCGTCGACCGCTAGGCGGTCGATCCGCTCCTTGATCTCGCCGACGGGCCGCGCGCAGCCGAGCATGATCGGCGCCCGCGGCAGCGCGAGCCGCGCGCGCTCGAAGAATGCGCCGATGTCGGCGAGCGACGGGGGCGTCACGCCCGCCATCGGCGTGCCGCTCAGCGGCATCAAGACGACCAGCACCAGGAGGCGCAGCGGGTGCCGCGCGACGATCTCGAGCGCGCGCTCCTCGCCGAGGAAGCGCCCGAAGTGCAGCCCCAGGATGATGTGCGGCACCGCCGGGACGGCGTGGCGCGCGAGGCGCTCGAGCGCCCCATCGTAGTCGTCCGGCGTCGCGTCGAGGTGGTACACGTCGCGGATCGTGTCGGCGTGGCCGATGACGTCGACCATCGCTCCGTCGATGCCGACCTCCGCGAGCCCCGCGCAAGTCGCCTCGTCGGGCAGGCCCGGGTGCACGCGCACGACGAGATTCAGCTCGCGCCGCACGCGGACGAGGTCGGGCACGTGGTCGAGGAGCGGCACGCGGCCGGTGCGGTCGCAGCCCCCGGAGACGAGCACTCCGCGCGCCCCGCGCTGCGCCAGGCGCGCGCAGAGCTCGAAGAGCGATCCGTCGAAGCGCGAGAGGTCGTCCATGCCGCGCAGCACCTGCATCGCGCAGTGCTCGCAGGCGAGCGCGCACGCCGCGCCGGTCACGCTGATCGAGACGAACTCGGCCGCGTCGTGCGCGCCGTACTCCGAGGTCGAGTAGCGCTTGAGCCCCGGAGCGTGGAAGCGGATGCGGTCCGGGAAGTGCGCGCGGCGCGCCGCCATGCACGCGGGATCGATCGCCGGCACCTCGGCGAGCTCAGCCACGGGGCCCTCCTGGCGTCACGAAGCAGCCGTGGGGCTGGCGCGCCGGTGCGCGCGGCGGCTGGCGCGCCGGTTCGCGTTGGGCGGTCGGCGCCGGCTCCGCCCGGCGCACCGCGGCGAGCACCGCGCGCGTGAGCGCGGCCGGATCGAGCGTTCCGGCGTGGCGCTCGGCCCAGCGCTCGATCGTCCGCGCGACCGCGCCCTCCTCGGCGCGGTGCCAGCGCAGCCGCGCCTCGAGGTCCGCGACCGCGCCCTCGTCCTCGATGAAGTCGCCGCGCACGTGCACGGCCTTGATCGTCCGCCCGGCGAGCGCCACGCGCACGTCCACGAGGCCTCCGCCGGCGCGCAGGCGCGCCGCGCCCAGCGCGTCCGGCACGGCCGTCCGCTGGAACACCCAGTCCGCGCTGCGGTACTTCGCGCGCTCGAGGGCCGCGATCTGCGCCGACTCCTCGCGCGAGAGCCCCGCGGGCTCGCCGCGCTCGAGGACGACCTCGAGCGAGCGCGCGAACCCGCGCGCGACGTGCGCGCGGACCTCCTCGAGCGCGACCTCGCGTCCGAGAACGGCGCGCACCGTGCTCGTGCGACCTGCGAGCGTGCCGAGCTCCCGCGCCGTGATCTTCTCGAAGGGCGTCCTGAGGACGCGCGCCATCAGCGACGTGTCCAGGTCGACGAGCAGCGAAGCGTGGAACAAGAGCCCGCCCGAGGGGACGCGGCAGACGCCCAGGCCCGCGATCTTGCGGCCGCCGACCTCGAGGTCGTTCTTGCCGCGGAACGACGCGCGGACTCCGAGCTCGGCGAGGCCGGCGACGAGCCCGGTCGAGAAGCGCTGCATCAGCCCGCGCGCGCGCAGCGCCGAGAGGTCCCCGCGGCCCGGGAGCGCCAGCGCGACCCCGAGCTGGCCCGGGCCCATGAGGATCGCGCCGCCCCCGGTCGGGCGGCGGTTCACCTCGACGCCCGCGGCCTTGCAGGAGCCCAGGTGCACCTCGTGCTCGACGTCCTGGAACCTGCCGACCAGCGCGACGTGCGCGCGGTAGGTGTAGAGGCGCAGCGTCGGGGGCGAGAGCCCCGCGCCGGCGCGCTGCGCCAGGGCCTCGTCGCACGCGAGGCCGCCGGCCGCCGCGGCGCCATCGGAGGTGAGAAGGCGCCAGGCCATCAATCCGCCGGCGTCTCCGCCCGCAGGCGTCCGATCTCGGCCGCCGCCCAGGCGGGGATCGCCGCGCCCGAGACCAGCTCTCGCGCCTCCGCTTCCCAGTCGGAGGGCTCGATCTCGACGAGCCAGCCCGCACCGTACGGGTCCTCGCGCACGAGCGCGGGATCGCGCAGGACCGCGTCGTTGCGGCTCGCGATCGTGCCGCTGACGGGTGCGGCGATGTCGCTCGTCATCTTCGCCGCCTCCAGCGTGCCGAGCGACTCGCCGCGCGCGACGGTCGAGCCGCCAGGCCGGAGCGTCACGTAGGCGAGCACGCCCAGCGACTCGAGGCCGATGGAGTCGATGCCGACGCGCACTCGGTGCGAGCCCTCCTCGCGCTTCGCCCAGAGGTGGCGCGACCCGTCGTAGTGACGATCCGCTGGAACGTCGAACGGACGCTCGTCATCGCTCTCTCGGTGCATCGGACCTTCCTCCTCGGGCGGTGCGGCGCGGGATCCTATCACATCCGCGGAGCGCTACGATGCGCTCGGCGCCCGCACCCCCGACGCGGCGCTCGACCCGGAGCTCATCGCGATGCAGACCCCCGACCCGAACCGGCGCCACTTCCTGGGGGGCGCGGCCGCGCTGGCCTTGCCCTCCGTCTGGCCGCGACGCTCGCGGCCGCACCCGCCTAGCGAGCGCGTCACGCTGGGCGTCGTCGGCACGGGCATCCGCGGCCGCAACCTGCTGCGCGGCGCGTTCCTCTCGAACGCGGGCTTCCGGGTCATCGCCGTCTGCGACGTCGACGCGACGCGCCGCGAGGACACGAGGAGCGCGGTGGACGAGCACTACGGGGAGGCGGGCTGCGCCGCCTACTCCGACCATCGCGAGCTCCTGGCGCGGGGCGACGTCGACGCGGTCGTGATCGCCACGCCCGACCACTGGCACGCCATCCAGATCCTCGACGCCTGCATCGCGGGCAAGGACGTCTACTGCGAGAAGCCGCTGACGCTCACGCTGCACGAGAGCGCCGCGGTGATCGTGGCCGCGCGCAAGTCGGGCTGCGTCTTCCAGACCGGGAGCCAGCAGCGCACCGAGTACGGCCACGACTTCGTGACGGCCTGCGAGTACGTCCGCAACGGCCGGATCGGCCGCGTGCTCGACGTCGACGTCGGTGTCGGCGACTCGCCGAGCTGGTGCGACCTGCCCGCGGAGGAGCTCGAGCCCGGCCTCGACTGGGACGCCTGGCTCGGCCCGGCGCCGGAGCGTCCGTACCACAGCGACCTCGGCCCGCGCGGGGTGCACGGCCACTACCCGCGCTGGCGGGCGTACCGCGAGTACGCGGGCGGCTACCTCGCGGACATGGGCGCGCACCACTTCGACATCGCGCAGTGGGCGCTCCGAGCGGACGAATCGGGGCCGGTGAAGGTCCTGCCGCCGCTCGATCGCGAGTGGCGCCGCGGAGCGGCCCTCGAGTACGCGGACGGCGTGCGTCTCACGCACGGCGGACCGAGCGGCGTCACGTTCATCGGAACGGAGGGGCTGATCCACGTCGACCGCGGCCGGCTCTCGAGCGTGCCCGAGAGCATCCTGTCCGAGCCGCTCGGCGAGCACGACGCGCGGCTGCCGCGCAAACCCGGCCACGCCGCCGACTGGCTCGAGTGCATCCTCTCCCGCGGCCGCCCGATCTGCGACGTCGAGGTCGGCGCGCGCAGCGCCGCCGTGTGCCACCTGATGAACATCGCCTACTGGCACGGGCGCGAGCTCGCGTGGGACCCGGAGAGCTGGCGCTTTCCCGGCGACGCCGGAGCGAACCGCTGGCTCGACTATGAGCGCCGCCCGGGCTTCGAGCTGCCCGAGTACTGATCCGGTCGTTCCGGAGCCCGGGCTGGGGTCGGGCCGGGGTTTCCCATGCCTCTCCTGGCGAGCGCGCGCTCGCTCCGCCATACTCGACTCGGCCGTGCCGCGGTAGAGGCCACAGCCCCGGGGAGCTCGTTGCAGATCACCAAGAACACGGTCGCGATCATCGACTACACGCTCACCGACGACGACGGAGAGGAGATCGACTCCTCCTCGGACGGGGAGCCGCTGCGCTACATCCACGGCGTCGGCGACCTCATCCCCGGTCTCGAGGAAGAGCTCGAGGGCAAGCGCGCCGGCGACTCGGTCAAGGTGCGGGTTCCCCCGGAGAAGGGGTACGGCGAGCGCGACGAGGCCCTCGTGCAGGACGTCGATCGCAAGCACCTCCCGGCCGAGGTCGAGCTCGAGCTCGGGATGCAGTTCCAGGCCCAGGGCCCCGCGGGCCTGCTCGTCATGACCGTCGTCGACATCGGCGACGACACCGTGCGCCTCGACGCGAACCACCCGCTCGCCGGCGTCGCGCTGAACTTCGCCGTCACGGTCCGCGACGTGCGCCCGGCGACCGAGGCCGAGCTCGAGCACGGCCACGTCCATGGGCCCGGCGGCCACCATTAGCCCGCCTGCGCCCTCGGCCCCCCTCGACTACTCCCAAGGGCCCAGTGCCGGCCCGGCTCCGCCCGGCCATCCTCGGCGCGTGAAGAGCGCGATGCGAGTCTCGGAGATCATGACCGAGGAGGTCGTCACCCTCTCGAGCAACTCCAGCCTGGACGAGGCGATGGAGCGCCTGGACCTCGAGGACGTGCGCCACTTGCCCGTCTTGGCCGACGGCCGGGTCGTGGGCATCGTGTCCGACCGCGACGTCCTCGAGGCCTCCGGCTGGCTGCCGAAGGCCCTGCGCGAGGCCCTCGAGGCTCCAGCGACGTTCGTGGTCGACTTCATGCGCGCGCCCGTCGTGACCATCGCCGTCTCCGACTCCGTCGCGGCCGCGTGCCGGAAGATGTCGGACTGGGGCATCGGCTGTCTGCCGGTGCTCGACGATTCGGGCCTCGTCGGCATCGTCAGCGAGACCGACGTCCTCAACGCGTTCGCCACGGCGTGCCGCACGTCGACGATCACGGTGAACTCCGACCCCCTGGTCGCGAGCCTCATGTCGACCGAGGTCGTCTCGACCGGCCCGGAGACGCCGGCCGAGGAGGCGTTCGAGTTCTGCCGCTCGCGAGGCATTCGGCACCTCCCGCTCCTGGAGGCCGGGCGCCTCGTCGGGATCGTCTCCGACCGCGACCTGCGCCTGATGGTCGGCCGCGGCCAGCTGGAGGGCACGCCGCTGCGCGAGCTGGCGCCGCGCGAGACGCGCACGATCGGGAGCGAGGCGCGCGCCTCGCGCGCGGCGCAGACCATGGTGACCCACCGCATCGGCGCCTTGCCCGTGGTCGACGGCGACCTCCTCCTCGGGATCCTGACCTCGGCCGACCTGATCACGCACTGCGCGGCGGCATTCGCGAAGGTGGGCGACGCCGCCAAGACCTGATCGCTCGGGCCGCGAGGAGAGCCGGTATGCCCGGTATGCCCGGTATGCCCGGTATGCCCGGTATGCCCGGTATGCATTGGGGGTCCGGATCGCTTCCGTCGCATGGGCACCTGCCATCCCCCCCAGACCCCCACGAAGGCCGAACCATGCCCCAGACCCCCGCCGACGCCGAAGCCTCGATGATCCAGAACCTCGAGGGGAAGACGGGCAAGGCGCTTCCCGCCTGGCTGAAGCTCGTCGCCAAGACCCGCCTCGCCAAGCACGGCGAGATCGTCGCGCACCTGAAGACCGAGCACGGCGTGACCCACGGCTACGCGAACCTCATCGCCCACCGCGCCCTGCGTGCGGCCGATGGGGGCGGGGGCGACGACGGCGACCTCGTCGCGGCGCAGTTCTCCGGCAAGGAGGCCCTGAAGCCGATCTACGACGCCCTCGTGAAGGCGGTCCGCGGCTTCGGCGCCGACGTCGAGATCGCGCCGAAGAAGACCTACGTCAGCCTGCGCCGCTCGAAGCAGTTCGCCCTCGTCCAGCCCTCGACGCGCACGCGCATCGACGTCGGGATCAACCTGAAGGGCGTCGCCCCGAAGGGGCGGCTCGAGGCGTCGGGCAGCTTCAACGCGATGGTCAGCCACCGCGTGCGCGTGTCGGCGCTCGAGGAGGTCGACGCCGAGCTCATCGGCTGGTTGAAGCGCGCCTTCGCGGAAGCCTGACCTCTACCAAGAGGTCGCCGCGCGCCGCGTCCAGGGAGCGCTCGTCGTCGGTCATGGCGCCGAAACCCGTGCGCGCCCCTTCCGGGGGCCCGCGGGCTGCTGCACAGTGAGGCGATGAAGCACTTCAAGCAAGCTCCCGTCACGATCGGCGCCCTCCTCGTCCTCGCCGTGTTCGGCCTTTCCGCGTTCCACGCTTCGCCCGCGCGCGGCACGTCGGGGCGCTACACGATTCGCACCGTCTCCGAGTCGGGGGGCGCCGCCGTCATCGTCTGCGACTCGGAGACGGGCGAGATCTGGGTCCACCGGGTCACGGGCGGCCTCGCGATCAAGGACATGCCCTGGGTGGCGCTCGGAAACCCGACCAAGGAGTAGCCGCACATGCTCGCACTCGCAGCGCTCGCGCTCCTCGTCGCGGCCGGATCCGACGTCGAGAAGCGCATCGACGAGCACGCCTCGCACCTCGTCGGCGAGGCCGGCGTCGCGAGCGTCGTCGTCGGGACCCTCGCGGACGGCGAGCCGCGCGTCCGCGGCTACGGCCAGGTCACCCACGACGGCGGCGCGGTCCCCGACGGCCGCACGGTCTACGAGATCGGCTCGATCACCAAGACGTTCACGGGGATCCTCCTGGCGCTGGCCGTCGAGCGCGGCGAGGCGGCCCTCGACGATCCCGTGCAAGAGCATCTGCCCGAAGGCGTCGAGCTGCAGGAGTGGGAGGGCGAGCCCGTGCGACTCGTCCACCTGGCGACGCACACCTCGGGTCTGCCGCGGATGCCGGTCGACTTCAGACCGGCGAGCCCCGCGAACCCCTACGCGGACTTCGACATCGCCCGGCTGTACGCGGGGCTGCTCGAGACGCGGCTGTCGCACCGCCCCGGCAGCGCGAGCGAGTACAGCAACCTCGGGATGGGGTTGCTCGGCCACGCGCTCGAGCTCGCCTCTGGCGCGGACTACGAGGCGCTCGTCCGCGAGCGGGTGGCGCTGCCGCTCGGGATGAAGGACACCGTCGTCGTGCTCACCCCCGCGCTGCGCGAGCGGCTCGCGCCGGGCTACGGCCCGGACGGATCGCCGCGGTCGAACTGGGACCTCGCGGCCCTCGCCGGGGCCGGGGCGCTGCGTTCGACCGCCGACGACCTGCTGCGCTACGCGCGCGCGAACCTGGACCCCGACTCGACCCCGATCGCCTCCGCGATCCGCGCGTCGCACGAGATCCGCCACGAGCTCCCCGAGGGCGGCGGCATCGCGCTGGCGTGGCACTCCACGCCGGAAGGGGCGACGCTGTGGCACAACGGCGGCACCGGCGGCTACCGCAGCATGCTCGTGCTGCACCCAGGCCGAGAGGTCGCGGTGGTCGTGCTCGCGAACACGCCCAGCGAGCTCGTCGACTCGCTCGCGGGCGATGTCCTCGGCCTGCTCCTGGCCGAGGACGGATGAGCCCTCGATCAGTCGCTCGCGATCTCGCGCCCGAACACCGGCTGCGTCGGACGGTTGTTCCCGTCGACGATCGCGCGGAACGCGTCGATCTGCTCGATCGAGGCCTCGACCGGCGAGCGCAGGACGAACCACCTCACGCCTTCGGTGCACGGCGGCGTCGTGAGCGACCCCGTGTAACGGAAGCTCGCGAGGCTCGCCGGCAGGATCGCGCTGGGGTTGACTGCTCCGTCGACCGGCACCTCGCGGCCCGGCTTGCGCGGCATCTGGCTCCAGAAGCTCCGCAGGAAGGCGTTCTCGCGGCCGGCGCGCACGAGCACGGCGACCACGGCGACCCGGCCCGTCGCGTCCTCGTGCAGGAGGTGCGCCTCCAGCTCGGCGTGCTCGCCGTCGATCGTGTGCTCGCTGGGCGAGTGGAACTCGAAGCGCCGCAGCTCGTAGCGCTCGGAGCCCACGCCGAGCGCGCTTCCCGGAGCGACGAAGAGGCCGACGACGGCCCCGTCGTTGAACGCCGTCGCGGTGCCCGCCTTGTACGCCGTGCGCAGCGGATCGAGCGCCGACGCGGAGGCCTTCTGGGCACGGATGTCGACGGGCGACTGGCTCCTTCCGGTCTTCGCCAGCTCGTATCCCGGATCGAGGTCGCCCCAGTGTTCGGGTCCCGTTTCGCCCGCGTAGCTCCATTCGGCGCTCGAGCGGCAGGAGGGCACGAGCCCTGCGAAGAGCAGCAGCGCGAGCCGCGGCGCGTGGGTCGGCATCGGATCCTCCTTCGAACGGCGACGCGCGGTCGCCGGTGCGCGCAGGATAAGGGAACGACGCGCCCGGCGTCGCGCCCGGATTCCCATTCGGGCAGGCGCGTGGTATCCCCTGACGCCCTCGCACCCGCCGCAAGGACCGCCTTCGAACCGCCTCCAAGGAGACCGCCGATGGAGTGGCTCGCCACCGCCCTCTTGGGACTCTCGCCCGCGCTCTGCAGCGTCTCGTGCACCGCGCTCGGGCTGCAGGAAGCCGCCGGGGAGGAGGAGGACGTCGCGACGGGCGAGCTCTTCGAGCTCGAGAAAGCGCTCGACGCCGCGGGAGTGCCCTGGTTGCACGGGCGCGTCCTGCCGCTCGGCGATGGCGATTGACGATGCAGGTGCGGCCCTACGAGCCCGGCGACCGGGCGGCGATCGAGGCGCTGGCCGCGGAGATCGTGGCCGACGGCAGCGTGTTCCCGTTCGAGGACGTGCAGGGAGTGCTCGACTACTGGTTCGGGCCGGCGACGCGCGTCTTCGTGGCGCGCGAGGGCGGCGTCGCCCTCGGGACGTACGTGATCAAGCCCAACCACCCCGGCCGCGGGGCGCACGTCGCGAACGCGGGGTACATGGTGGCGGAGCACGCGCGGGGCCGGGGCGTCGGGCGGGCGTTGTGCGAGGACTCGATCGCGCGCGCCCGCGAGCTGGGCTTCCTCGCGCTGCAGTTCAACCAGGTCGTGGCGACGAACACCGCCGCGGTGCGCCTCTGGGAGTCGCTGGGCTTCGAGCGGATCGGGACCTTGCCCCGGGCGTTCCGCCACCCGACCGCGGGGCTGGTCGACACGCTCGTGTTCTACCGCGCGCTGGCGTAGGGGCTGGCGGGGCCCTCATCCAGACTCGATGTACGCGCTGGAGTCGATCAGGCACGCGTCGCGCAGCCAGGTCACGAGCTCGCTCGTCACGAGCCTGTGGAACTCGGTCGAGCGGATGTCCACGTGGCCCGCTTCGATCCAGACGACCTTCTTGGGCTGGCCCACGGCGTCGTGCAGCCGGCGGCTGAAGCGCTCGGGCATCCTGTCGTCGCCCGTCCCGCTGAGCATGAAGACCGGCCGCGGCGAGATGTCGCCTGCGTACTCGAGCGGCTCGACCGCCGCCGTGAGCACGCTTCCCACCCAGCTCGCGGGGCCGGCGAGCCAGTTGTGCTCCTCCGCGAGGTTCGCGCGCGCCAGGCCGCCGAGGTCCCCCGCGCCGAACAGCAGCGCGACGCCGGCGAGGCGCTCGTCCGTCGCGGCGATCGCCGGGGCGAAGAGCGCCCCGATGCTCCCGCCGACCAGCACGATGCGATCGGGGTCGACGTCGGGCCGCGCCAGCAGGTAGTCGACGGCCAGCATCGCCGCCGGGATCGTGCGCAGGACCGCTCCGTGCATCGCCGGCAGCGCGCTCGCGAACTCCCACAGCCCCAGGCCCGAGTTCTTGCCCTCGTACGGGTAGTCGAGCGCGAGCAGCACGACGCCGCGCGTGTCGTGCACGTAGTCGAGCGTCTTGCGCCCGGTGCGCAGGCCGCCGAGCAGGACCAGCGTCGGGCGCGGGCCCTGGGGCTCGAGCGGCGCCTTGACGAAGCCGCGCACCGTGAGGCCGAGGTCGTCGCGCAGCGTGAGCTCGGCGAGCGAGTGGCCGTCCTGCGGCTCGAGCGCCGACTCCTCGGCCGCGACCAGCGTGCCGCGCAGCCGCGCGAAGTCGGCGCGGAAGTTCCGCCCGCGGTAGGACTCGCCCACCGCGTAGAGCGCGATCGGCAGCGCCGCGAGCAGGGCGGCGAAAACGAGCAGCGCCCGGCGGCGGCGGGCCGCGAAGCGGCCGATGGATCGAATGACGGGCACGGTGGGAAGCGAGCCTGCGGAGCTCGCGCTCACACGATACACATGGTCGCGGCAGGCTGGACCTCGCATCTCTCGCATGGCCTCGGCGTTGATCCCGACGGCTTCACGCGCTCGGGCCCGTGCTTCGTCCCCGCCCGGACGCTGCTTTCGCGGCTCCCTCGACCGGACTCGCGCTCGATCCCGCAGCGTCTCGGCAGATCCACTCCCCGTACAGCTCCGGACGGCGGTCGCGCAGGAACAGGCGCCGCGCGTGCGAGGTCCCGACGCGGCTCGGCTCGAGCGAGCAGTGCAGGGTCTCCTCGGTCCCGCGACCCGCGCGGGCGATCACCTCGCCGTCGGGGTCGCACACGAACGACTCGCCCGCGAACGTCAGCCGCGGCTCCGGACCCACGCGGTTGCAGAGCGCCGTGAACACGCCGTTCTGGAACGCGGCGACGCGCATCTCGGCCTCGTAGAGCCCATCGGGCCACTCGCCCTCGGCGCCCGCCTGCGGCACGAAGATGACCTGCGCTCCCGCGAGGGCGAGCGCGCGCAGGTACTCGGGGTAGTGCCGGTCGTAGCAGATGGCGACGCCGATCGGGCCGCGGGCGGTCGCGTAGACGGGGGCGCCGCGGTCGCCGGGGCTGTAGTAGCCCCGCTCGTGGAAGCACGGGTACTCGGTGATGTGCACCATGCGCGTCGTGCCCAGGAGCGCGCCGTCGGCGTCGATCACCGGCAAGCTGTCGAAGCGGCGCTCGCCCGCGCGCTCGAAGAGGTTCAGGACGAGCACGACGCCGAGCTCGGCGGCGAGCGCCGCGAAGCGCTCCGTCGTCGGCCCCGGGATCGGCTCCGCGAGGGCCAGCGCCGCGGGCGTGGCGACGTCCTGGGGCAGGAAGCGCTCGAACGCGAGCTCGGCGAAGCAGATCACCTCGGCGCCGCGGGCCGCGGCCGCACGCACCGCCTGCTCCCCGCGCCGGCGGTTCGCCTCGCGGTCCTCCGACGCGCGCTGCTGGACGAGGGCGATCTCCATCTTCAGTCCTCGAGCGCCTCCCTGGACCAGTACACGAAGTCGGTGACGGCCGGCGAGCCCCCCAGGGCGCGCACGAGCGCGGCGATCTGCCCCCGGTGGTAGATCGAGTGCCCGAAGAGCTGGGTCAGGACGTCCTCGATCCGACTGCGCCAGCGCTTGCCGTCGAGGGCCGCGTAGTCGAAGGTGCGCGCGACCTCGGCGGCGTCGAGGCCGCCCAGGTAGCCGCGCCAGGACGCCTGCACGTCCTCGAGCATCGCCGCGACGCCGGCCGGCGAGGCGCCCTTCGGGAAGATCGTCGCCGGCCCGCCGGGGACGGCGCCGAACCGGTGCAGCCACAGGTGGCGCGCCGCGGCGACGTGCGCGAGGACGTCGAGGGCGTCCTGGTAGCCCGCGTCCACCCTGCGCTCGACCGGGACGGTCTCGAGCGAGGCGAGCGTCTTCGCGTGCATCTCCTGCTCGTACTCGTACCAGCGCCGGTAGCGCTCGATCGTCTCGGACATCGTCGGCCTCCTGGCGCGGAATCGTACAATGCCGCCGATGGAACGTCCGGGAGGTCGGGAACCCCGCGCGCGACTGCGCGCCGGCGCCGTCCTGTGGACCGCGCTCGGCGCGCTCTTCGTCGCGCTCGGCGCCGCGGGAGTGGTCCTGCCCCTCGTCCCGACGACTCCGTTCCTCCTGCTCGCGGGCACGTGCTTCCTGCGCGGCTCGCCGCGCCTGCACAGGAAGCTGCACGAGAGCCGCGTGTTCGGCCCCTACCTGGTGCAGTGGGAGGTCGAGCACACGATCCCGCCGCGCGCCAAGGTCAAGGCGCTGTTCCTCGTCGTCGTGACGTTCTCGATCTCCGTCGCCGTGGTGGACCGGCCGGTCGTCCGCGGCGTGCTCGTCGTCCTCGGCAGCGTGCTCCTTCTGTTCCTCGCCGGCCTGCGCACGGCGCCGCCGCTCGAGGAGCGCGAGCCGGCCGCGGGCCTCGCCGCGGGTCAGCGCGACAGCAACGGCTCGAGCCGGGGCGCCGGCAGCGTGTCCCAGTCCACGGGCGCGTCCGCCGTCTCGTCCTCTTCCCCGCGGTCGCGGAAGACGTGAAGCACGCGCGCGCGCCCGAGGTCCTCGTAGTCCGGCTCGGGGTACACCGCGCTCTTGAACGGCTCGTCGATGTCGAAGTCGTGGATCATCACGCGTACGCCCGGCAAGCCGCTGAAGTGCGGGCCCTCCTCGATGCGCCGCGGGCCGAACATGTCGTAGTACTCGAAGAGCGAGGCGAGCACGCGCTTGAAGCGCCGGAAGCCGATGCCGTCCTCGAGGAAGATCAGGTCGACCTCGAGCGCCCTGAGCACCTCGTAGAGGTGGCTGCGAGCGGCGAGCGGCAGGCAGCAGCGGTAGCGCGGACCGATCCCCGGCGAGCCCTCGTCCTCGTCCTCGTCGCGCATCAGGTGCGAGAAGAACCACAGGTGGGGGCCGATCAAGAACCCGCTCCCGTTCTCGAACTTGCGGGCGGCCGCCAGCTTGAGCAGTTGCCCGAGGCCGCGCAGCAGCCGCCGCCGCCGCTGCACGCGATCGCGGCGTGAGAGCAGGGCGCGGACCTCGGGGTCGTCCATGTGGTCGACCTCGAGGTCGAGCGGCCAGCTGCGGGACCACTGGAAGCCCTTGGGGTCGGCCTGCGCGACGATGCGGACGCGCACGTCGCCGCGACCCGGTGCACGGGGCGCGAACGCGACCTCGTGCCCGGCGCCGCGCAGCGCCGACTCGACGCGCGCTCGATCCGCCGCGGGGCAGTCCGCGACGTGGACGCGCGCCGGCAGCCGCCGCGCGGGGTCGTGGATGCGCGACAGCAGGCCGTGCCAGGTCACGAACACCAGGGAGGGGACCAGCAGGCACGCCGCGGAGTAAGCGAAGAGCTGGCCGAGGAACGCCGTGACCGCGGTCGAGGGATCGCCGCGCGCGGTCCAGCGCTCGCCGCCGGTGACCAGCATGACGATCGCGAGGACCGCGACCGTGAACGTGGCGACGGCGAGGTCCCACACGACCGGTCGGAACCACGCCGGCCCCCGCTCGCCGGCCTCGTACTTCCAAAGGCCGCGCAGGGACCACGCGCAGGGCAGGAGGACGGCGGCGTGCAGCGCGAGCGCGACGAGGGTCGCCACGAGCGGCACGGGCGCGGGGAAGAGCAGGATCGCCGCGACGACCAGCGCGTACGCGGCCGCACAGAGCGTGAACGCGGCGTGCCCGCGCGCTTCGAGCTTGGGGAGCCGCTTCGCGAGGACGTCCTCGAGGAGGCCGAACACGGCCATGATCGCGAGCACGTTGCCGGCCAGGAGCGTCGTCCAGAGGCCGGTGAGGACGAGCAGGTAGACCAGGCCGCTCGTCGCGCGCAGCCCCGAGAGCGCCGCGGTCGGCCACAGGTGCCGCAGCGACGCCATCCCGACGGCAGCGCCCACTCCGGCGGCGACCACGGTCAGGTAGCGCAGCGGGTGGCGGCCGCGGAGCGCGGGTGCCCCGCGCAGGTCGGCGCCGCTGCGGATCTTCCACGGCCCGAAGACGCGCTTCGAGGAGAGGCGCACGCGCTTGGCCGCGCGCTTGACGCGCGGGCCGTGGAGAGCCGTGGCGAGCGCGATGCTCCCGAGCACCACCAGGACGCCGAGCATGTCCGCCCACTCGCCCTTGGGCGCGCGGCCGAAGGCCTCGAGGCCGGCGGCGAGGAGCAGCCAGACCGCCCCCTCGAGCAGCACCCCGACCGATTTGGCGCCGCGTCCCAGCCGCCGGCCGAGCGCGCGCTTCGGTCTGAGGTCGCGGATGATCTTCATGACGGCGATGGGACCCGGCCCGCGGCCCAGTCGAGCAGGTGAGCGCGGAATCCGCAATCGCGGCGCACACGGCTCGCAGGGGGCCGCAGGCGCCCGCCGCCGGGAGCGGTGGCCGGAATTCCTTTCACGAGTCAGGTTTTCGGAGCGGCGGGTCGAAGAAGGCGAGACTCCTTCTCGATTCACGTCCCACGATGACCGGCCGCAACGAATACCGGGTCCGCCAGCGACGTCGGTTCCTGACCGTCCTGTGCGCGGCGCCCGATGGCATCGAGCTCGAGGGCGACGTCCAGGACCTGTCGATGAGCGGCTGCGGATGCGTCTTCGACCGTGGCGCCGCCGAGAGCCTGGCGGTCGACACGCCCGTCGCGCTGACGTTCCAGGCGCTGCTGCTCACCGACACGCTGCGCGTCGACGCGACGGTGAAGCGCGTCGATGGGGGTCTCGACGGTTGCGAGGTCGGCTTCGCGTTCAGCGCGCCCGAGACCCTCCGCGACCAGGTGCCCTACGTCCTCCTGCGCGAGTTCAACCGGCGCGCCGCGGAGCGCACCACGATGGACCACCTGATCGAGGTCAGCGTCCGCCTCGAGCGCCCGGATCGCCCCGGTCGTCACAGTGGATCGAGCGACTGGAAGGCCTCGTTCCTGTGCGACCTCTCCGCGGGAGGCGTCGGCCTGCGGCCCTCCGGCGACCTCGAATCCGAGCTCGGCGTCGGAGCCGTCGTGCACCTGCGGTTCCGGCTTCCGGGCATCGCTCGCGTCTTCGACCTCGCGGGAAAGGTGTGCAGCGTTCGGCGCGACGGCCTGGCGACCGTTTGCGGCGTCGAGTTCCTTCCCGAGGCCTCGGAGGACTACGATCTCCAGCACGCCGACCTGCGGGCCTACGTGGCGAGCGACCGGGCGGCCGGCGCATTCCGCTCTCTCGGAGACGCGCGTTGAGAGACGAAGCCTGTCAGGCGCTCGCCACGCACCTGCGGGGCATCCAGGAAGCGCTGCTCTCCGTGGCCCATCAGATGCCGGCGACCCCGGAGTCGCCCGAGCGCGATCGGGTCGTGCGCTCCCAGCTGGAGTGGGCGGCGAGCCACCTGTTCGAGGCGGTGCGCGAGCTGGTGCTCGTCGAACCGGCGCAGGCATCGGCCGCGGACGACGCGAGCGCGATGACCGCGGCATCCACCGTGCAGGTCATGCAGGGGCTCAAGGGCCACAGCGAGGCGATCGCCATCCCCGAGGTCCTCGGCTTCATCTCGAGCCTGCGCAAGAGCGGCGTGCTGCGCGTCCACTCGCGCGACGAGAGCTTCCTCGTCGAGCTCGACCAGGGAGCGGTCGTCTACGCCCAGGGCGACAACCCCCCGAGCGGAACGCTGCTCGGCGAGATCCTCGTCACGCAGGGCGCCCTCACGGGCGTGCAGCTCGAGGAGGTCCTCGACCGCGAGTCCGGCGCCAACTCGCAGGTGCTCGGCAAGCGGCTGCTCGAGGAGGGCCTCATCTCGCGCCAGGCCCTGTGCATCGGCCTGGCCTTCCAGGTCCAGATGCTGTTCCACCGGATGTACGGCGCCGAGGACGCCGTCTTCCAGTTCGACGAGGGCGTGCAGATCCTCGAGCCGCGCGACATCCGCCTGAACGTGACCTCGCTCCTGCTCGAGAGCGCGCGCACGAGTGACGAGCGCGCCTGGGGCGCGGCGCAGTCGAGGATGCCCGCGTAGGGGAAGCGAGACCCACGTCGGAGCGGACGGCAGCGCGTTCCTTCGCGCTCAGGCGGCCGTTCCCGGCAGGATCGGCGCTCCTCGCTTATCCTCGGGGGCGGAGGAACCGCCATGCCCCCTGCCACCCTGGCCGGCCTTCTCGCGCTCGCGCTCCCCCAGGGCGTCCTCTACGTCGACGAGTCGGCGACGGGCGCCGGCGACGGCTCGAGCTGGACGGACGCGTTCACCGAGCTCCACGCCGCGCTCGCCGCCGCGCCGCCGGCCGGCGAGATCTGGGTCGCCGAGGGCACGTACACGCCCGACCCCGCGCGCGGCCGCAGCGGCACGTTCTTCCTCTCGGGCTACGGGCCGCGCCTCTACGGAGGCTTCGCCGGCCACGAGGCGTCGCGCGACGAGCGCGCCGGCCTCTTCGAGCGGACGGTGCTCTCGGGCGACCTCCTCGGGAACGACGGCCCCGGCTTCACCGGCTACGACGACAACTGCCACAACGTCGTCTTCGTCACCTTCGGCCTGACCTCGCTGCTCGACGGGTTCACGATCACGGGTGGCAGCGCGACGGCGGACCCCTACGGCGGAGGCGGCGGCCTCTACGTCGAGTTCGCGTACGACATCGAGTTCCGCGACCTCCGGTTCGTCGCCAACCGCTCGGAAGGCTCGGGCGGAGGCTGCCGGACCGGCCTCAGCACCAGCGTGCAGTTCGTGGACTGCCTCTTCCTTGGGAACGAGGCCGTGCTCGAGGGCGGGGGCGCGCACGCCGGCGGCTTCGACGACCCCACCGTCTTCACGAACTGCCGCTTCGTCGGGAACCGAGCCCGGGCCGGCGGCGGCCTGTACGCGGAGTACGGCGTGGACGTGATCGGGTGCGAACTCGCCGGGAACACGGCGCATGCGATCGGCGGCGGCGCGATCTTCACGCCGGCCTGGGCCCGCGTGCTGAGCTCCACGCTCTGGAACAACTCCGCCGTCGGGAGCGCGGTCGGCGGGGGGGGCGTCCTCTTCGGCGGCCGCTTCGACCTGCGCAACTCGATCCTCTGGGGCAACCTGGACGACGACGGTGGCAGCGGACAGCTCTCGCAGCTGCGCTACCTGGACGACGTGGAGCGGCTGTCGGTCGACCACTCCTGCGTGCTCGGTTGGGACGGCAGCCTCGACGACGGCCCGGGGAACCTCCACTCCGATCCGTCCTTCCTCGACCCCCACGGCGCGGACGGCGTGCCGGGGACCCTCGACGACGACCTGCGCCTGGCGCTCGCCTCGCCGTGCGTGGACTCGGGGACCCTGCAGGACCTGCCCTGGCTCGGGTGGCCGGAGGTCGACGTCCGCGGCCTGCCGCGCCAGGTCGACGCGCTGCGCTGCGGCGAGGGCGGCGTGCTCGACGTGGGCGCCCACGAGCGCCAGGAGATCGACGTGACGACGAACTTCTGCCCCGGTCCGCCGTCGTCGCTCGGCGTGCCGGCGAGGATGCGCGCGCCGTGCGTCGCCAGCGTCGCGGACGGCGTCTTGCAGCTCCAGGTCGGCCCGGTGCCGGAGAGCTTCGGCCAGTTCTTCCTCGGCTCGGCGCGCGCCGACGTGTTCACCGCCGGCGGCACGCTGTGCGTCGGCGGAACCCGATTTCGATCACCTCCGCCGGCGGCGAGCGGTGCGACGTTGCAGCTCATCTTGGATCTGACCTCGCCCCCCGGCTCGGCCCTCGTGGCCGGCTCGACGTGGTACGTCCAAGCCGTCTTCGCCGACGGCGGAGGCTTCCTCTTCTCCGACGCGCTGAGCATGACGCTGCGACCCTGACAGCGTCCTGACATCCGCGAGCTCGGGCGGAACGCGCCACGAACCGCGGCGCCGGCGTACGATTGCCTGCGCCGTCATGGACGTCTTCAGCCCCGCCACGCGTACCTGGTTCGAGGGAGAGTTCGACGCCCCGACCGAGGTCCAGCGCCGCGGCTGGGAGGCGATCGCGGCGGGCCGGCACGCGCTGCTCAGCGCGCCGACGGGGACCGGCAAGACCCTCGCGGCGTTCCTCTGGGCGATCGACCGGGCGGCGCGGCCCGAGCCCGAGCCCGGTGACGATCCCGACTGCGTGCGCGGGCGCGGCGTGCGCGTGCTCTACGTCTCCCCGCTCAAGGCGCTCGTCTACGACATCGAGCGCAACCTGCGCGCGCCGCTGGCCGGGATCCTGCGCAGCGCGGTGCGCCTCGGACAGCCCGTGCACCCCCTGCGCGCCGCCGTGCGCACCGGCGACACGCCGCAGCGCGAGCGCCGCTCGCTCGTGCGCGACCCGGCCGAGATCCTGGTCACGACGCCCGAGTCCCTGTTCCTGATCCTGGGCTCGCGCGCGCGCGAGACGCTGGCCACGGTCGCGACCGTGATCGTCGACGAGATCCACGCCATCGCGCCGACCAAGCGCGGCGTGCACCTCGCGCTCTCGCTCGAGCGGCTGGGCGAGCTCTGCGGGCGCGATCCGCAGCGCATCGGCCTCTCGGCGACGGTGCGGCCGCTGGACGGCGTCGCGCGCTTCCTCGGGGGCGACCGGACGGTGCAGGTCGTCGAGGTGCGAGAGCCGCCGCGGCTCGAGCTCTCGATCGCCGTCCCCGTTCCCGACATGGAGCACGTGTCGCAGGACGATGGAACGGCAGACGCCGACGGCGAGCGCGGGATCTGGCGCGCGATCTACCCCGAGCTACTGCGCGAGATCCGCGCGCACAACTCGACGATCCTGTTCGTCAACAGCCGCGGGCTGTGCGAGCGGCTGGCGCAGCGCCTGAACGACCTCGCGGGCGAGGAGCTCGCGCTCGCCCACCACGGCAGCGTCTCGCACGCGAAGCGGGCCGAGATCGAGGACCGGCTCAAGCGCGGCGAGCTGCGCGCGATCGTCGCCACGAGCTCGCTCGAGCTCGGGATCGACATGGGTGCGGTCGACCTCGTGCTCCTGGTCGAGTCGCCGGGGTCGGTGGCGCGCGGCCTGCAGCGCGTCGGGCGCGCCGGCCACGCGGTGGGGGAGACGAGCCGCGCGACGATCTACCCCAAGTTCCGCGGCGACCTGCTCGAGTGCGCCGTCGTCGCCCAGCGCATGCTGCGCGGCGACATCGAGGCGACCCTGACGCCGGAGAACGCGCTCGACGTGCTCGCGCAGCAGATCGTCGCGATGTGCGTCGACCGCGCCTGGAAGGTCGAGGACCTCGAGCACCTCGTGCGCCGCGCGCACCCCTACCGCCAGCTCTCGCACGCGGCGCTGGAAGCCGTGCTCGACATGCTCTCGGGGCGCTTCCCAGGCGGCGACCTCGCCGACCTCCGCCCGCGCATCCGCTGGGACCGCGGCGCGGGCGAGCTCAGCGCGCGGCGCGGCGCGGCGCTGGTCACGCGCCTGAACGCCGGCACGATCCCCGACCGCGGGCACTACCCGGTGCACGTCGGCGAGGGCGGCCCGCGTATCGGCGAGCTCGACGAGGAGATGGTCTTCGAGAGCCGCGACGGCGACGCGTTCCTGCTCGGCGCCTCGACCTGGCGCGTCGAGGAGATCACGCGCGACCGCGTCATCGTCTCGCCCGCGCCGGGCGAGCCGGGCCGGCTGCCCTTCTGGCGCGGCGACGGCCCCGGCCGGCCGATCGAGCTCGGGCGCGCGCTCGGCGAGCTCGTGCGCATCGCCGGCGAGCGGCCCGACGCGGAGCGCGCCGCGTTCCTGCGGCGCGAGCTCCCGCTCGACGAGCTCGCGGCGCGGAACCTCGCCGCCTACCTCGCGGAGCAGCGCGAGGCGACCGGCGAGCTGCCTACCGACCGCACGATCGTCGTCGAGCACTTCCGCGACGAGCTGGGAGACTGGCGCGTCTGCATCCTCTCGCCGTTCGGGGCGCGCGTGCACGCGCCGTGGGCGATGGCGCTCGAGGAGATCCTCGGGCGCCGCACCGGCCTCGAGCTGGAGCTGATGTACACCGACGACGGCATCGTACTGCGCTTCGCCGACGCCGACGAGCCGCCGCGCGTCGGCGGGCTCCTCGACCCGGAGGATGTCGAGGACCTCGTGACGCGCAAGCTCGGCGCCACCCCGCTCTTCGCTGGCCTCTTCCGCGAGAACGCCGTGCGCTCGCTGCTCGTCCCGCGCCGCCGGCCGGAGCAGCGCAGCCCGCTGTGGCTGCAGCGCATCAAGACGCGCTCGCTGCTCGCGACCGTCGGCCATCAGCCGAGCTTCCCCGTCGTGCTCGAGACGTACCGCCAGGCGCTCAACGACGTGTTCGACATGGACGGGCTGCGCGAGCTCCTCGAGCGCATCCGCTCGCGCGAGGTGCGCGTGCACGAGGTCGAGACGCCCGCGGCGTCGCCCTTCGCGCGCTCGCTCGTGTTCGCCTACGTCGCCACTTACCTGTACGACGGCGACTCGCCGAGCGCGGAGCGCAGGGCGCAGGCCCTGACGCTGGACCGCACGCTCCTGCGCCAGCTCCTCGGCCGCGCCGAGCTGCGCGAGCTGATCGACCCGCGGGCCCTGGCGGACCTCGAGGCCGAGCTGGCGGGGCTCGCCGCCGCGCGGCGGTCGCGCGACGCCGACGAGCTGCACGACCTCCTGCGGCGCCTCGGCGACCTCTCGCTCGAGGAGGCGCGCGCGCGCTGCGACGCCGACCCGGGCGCGTGGCTCGAGCGGCTCGAACGCGAGCGCCGCGCCGTCCGCGTCGAGATCGCCGGCGAGCCGCGCCACGTCGCGGCGGACGAGGCGGGCCTCTACCGCGACGCGCTCGGCTGCGCGCCACCGGCGGGCCTCGCGCCCTCGTACCTCGAGTCCGTCGAACGTCCGCTCGAGCGGCTCGTGCGCCGCTTCGCGCGCTCGCACGGGCCGTTCCACGCGCGCGAGGCCGCGGCGCGCTTCGGGCTGCGTGAAGCCGAGGTCGAGCCTGTGCTGCGCGCCCTCGAGCGCGACGGCGCCCTCGTCCTGGGCGAGATCCGCCCGGGGGGCACCGGGCTCGAGTGGTGCGACGCCGACGTCCTGCGCCGGCTGCGGCGGCGCTCGCTCGCGCGGCTGCGCGGCGAGGCCGCGGCGGTCGACGGGCCGACGCTCGCGCGCTTCCTCGCGGACTGGCACGGCCTCGCCGGCGCGCACGCCGGCGCGCTGCGCCTGGAGGAGGCGATCGAGAAGCTCGAGGGCCTGGCGCTGCCTTGGAGCGCGCTCGCCGAGTCGATCCTGCCGCGGCGCGTCCCGGGCTTCTCGATCGACATGCTCGACGCCGAGAGCGCGGCCGGGCGCATCGTCTGGATCGGCCGCGCGGCGCGCGGCCCGGGCGACGGGCTCGTGGCGCTCTGCCGCCGCGAGCGCGGGGCGGAGCTCGTCGAGCCCGCGCTGCCCGCCGAGCCCACCTCGCCCCTGCACGCGACGCTGCTCGAGCTCCTCGAGCGGCGCGGCGCGTCGTTCCTGACCGAGCTCGAGCGCCAGGCGCGCGAGCGCCACCCCGACGCGAGCTCGCGCGAGCTGCGCGAGGCGCTGTGGGACCTCGTCTGGGAGGGGCGCGTGACGAACGACACGTTCCAGCCCTTGCGTTCCCTCGCGCGGGCCGCGGCGCCGCGCAACCGGCGGCGCGGCGGCGACCGGATGGCGGGCGGCCGCTGGTCACTGGTCGCGGGCCTCTGCGCGCGCGAGGTCGGCACGACCCAGCGCGCCGTCGCCCGCGCGGGCATGCTGCTCGAGCGCTACGGGATCGTCAGCCGTGAGGCGGCGCAGGCGGAGGACCTCGCGTTCGGCCCGCTGTACCGGGTGCTGCGCGCGATGGAGGAGTCGGGCCGGGTGCAGCGCGGCTGGTTCGTCGAAGGGCTCGCGGGCGCGCAGTTCGGCGCGCCGGGAGCGGCCGACCGGCTGCGCGCGGCGCGCCTTCCCGAAGGTCCGCGCGAGCCCGACGTGACCGTGCTCGCTGCCGTCGACCCGGCCCAGCCGTGGGGCGCGCTGCTCGCCTGGCCCGCGACCGCGCGCGAGTCGAGCCCGCCGCCGCGCCGCGTCGCGGGCGCGTTCGTCGTCCTCGCCGACGGCGCCCCGGTCCTGTACGTGGCGGCGGGCCGGCGCCGCGTCACGACCTTCGCGACGTCCGCTGCGCGCCACCCCGCGCTGGTGGCCGCGCTGCGCGTCCTGCACGGCCTGCCGCGCGCTCGCGGCAAGCGGCTCCTCGTCGTCGAGAGCATCGACGGGATCCCCGCCGAGGAGGCCGGCCTGCACGCGGAGCTCGCCTGCGCCGGGTTCGTCCCCGACTACCGCGGGTTCGTCGCCGACCCGCGGGCGCAGGCGAGCCGCCGCAGGCTCTGAATCGAATCAGCCCGTCGCTCCCGGCGCGGCGGCGTCGGACGGCAGCGGGCGGTTCCGCAACTGCCCGAGAGTGCGTCGGACGGCCCGCCGTGCGGCGGCCAGCGCCTCGTCGTCGTGGATCGTGGCCGCTTCGCCCTCCAGTTCGGCGCGGTAGCCCGCGACTTCGAGCGACAGCACGCGCCGCTCGTTCCCGGTCCCGCTCGCCGCCGCGATCAGCCGCTCGCTCCCTCCGCTGCGGTCCTGGATCCGGGCGCCGACCGTGCACCTCACGTTCGCGTGAGCCAGCTTGAAGCCCTCGTCGGGCTCGCCCTGCGACTCTCCGAAGGCGACCTCGTCGCACTGCTTCTCGATACGGTGGAAGGTGACCTCCAGGACCAGGGACGGCCCGCTCGCCCCGCTCGACCCGGTCACGGGGATGAATCGGGGATCGTCGATGACCTCGGCGAGGACCGTGTCCGTGAAGAGGTCACGGGCAGCGTCCACGTCCCAGTCGCCCGCGAGTCCCCCGAGGAACCCGTCGGAGACTTCGACGACGACGAGGACCTCCGTCGGGGGCAGCGACGTGTCGGGCCGGACGTATCCCGAGCCTTCGACTCCGAGCAGGGCCTCGCACCCCGAGAGAATGCCGACGAGACCGACGGACAGAGTTACAGCGAAAAGATCCGGACGCAGCATCTCGATCCTCCTTCAAGAAAACGACTTCGAGCTCAGGCGTCTGCAAGGAGGAGGGAGGAGCGGGCCCCGATCGAACGCGGAAAAACGCGGAACCGGCGGCGAGCGACGGGGAGCCGAGCTTCCGGCCCTGCCGCGCCGGGGTAGGCTTCCCACGGGGTCGCGTCCGACCGGGTCCCGGGGGCGACCTTCGGTACGGGCGACCTTGACGCCTGGCGGGACGCCCCCAGAATGGTCTCTGGTCGCTCCTCAGCAGTCCCCTCGACGGCTCGTCAAACCTCGCGTGCGTCCCCCGCTGGGGGACGGACCCATCTCCATGAAAAGCTCTCTGTGCACCCCCGGCGCACTCTTGCTCCTCTCCGCGCTGGCTTCCGCCGACGTCCTGATGCTCGCCCCGGACAAGGACAACACGCTCTACGAAGAGGCCGGCGGGACGCTCAGCAACGGCGCCGGCGACTGGGTCTTCTCGGGCAACATCGCGGTCGGCGGCCTGCGCCGGGCGCTCGTGCACTTCGACGTCAGCGGCATTCCGGCGGGCTCGACGATCAACAGCGTCGAGCTGCGGTTGAGGATGGACCGCACGATCGCGGGCGCGCAGATGGTCGGCGTGCACGAGGTCCTCGCGGACTGGGGCGAGGGCGACTCCGACGCCTTCGGCGAGGAGGGCACCGGGACCGCGTCCGCGGACTGTGACGCGACCTGGATCGACGCCTTCTACGCCGGCGGGGCGTGCTCGGGCTCCCTGTGGTCGACGGCCGGGGGCGACTTCGATCCGACCGCGAGCGCGACGACGAGCGTGGCCGGATCGGCGAAGTACACGTGGGGCTCCAGCGCGGGTCTGGTCGCCGACGTCCAGGGCTGGGTCGACACCCCGGGCACCAACTTCGGCTGGGTCCTCGTGCACGTCAACGAGGTCACGACCACGACCGCCAAGCGCTACTCGTCGCGCGAGGGATTCTCCCCGCCGGAGCTCGAGATCGACTTCACGCCCCCCGCGTGCGCGGTGTCGAACTACTGCGCGGTCAACCCGAACTCGACCGGGTCGCCGGCGATCATCTCGTTCGCGGGAAGCTGCGTGGCGGCCGTCGACGACTTCACGCTGATGGCCGGACCGGTCCCCGATCAGCCGTTCCTGTTCTTCTTCGGCAACAGCCAGATCCAGGTGCCGTTCGGCAACGGGTTCCTGTGCGCCGGCGGCGGCATCACGCGCCTCAACCCGCCGGCCTTCGCCTCGGGCGGGACGGCGGTGCGCCATGTCGACCTGCCCGCATGGGGTCTCGTAGCGGGCACGCACAAGAACTTCCAGTGCTGGTTCCGCGACCCGGCCGGCGGCGGGGCGGCCTTCAACACGTCCGACGGGCTGGACGTGACGTTCCAGTAGCCCGCGAGGTCCAGCGCTTTTTCCGGCGCGCGCGTCTCCTCGCCGTGGACGCGCGCGCCGCCGTTTTGACATCCTCGCCGCCCGATGGATGACCCGGCGGATGGCCAGGCGTTCGCTGCCACGCTGCTCGCCGCGCTCGCGCCGCTCTTCAACGCGTGCGCGTCGGCGCCCCCGGACGAGGCCGCGCCCTGCAGCTTCCCGGGGGAGCGCGCTCCCGGCTCGCGGGCCGGTCGCGTCGCCGTGCCGCGCGCGACGCTGCACTACGAGGTCGAGGGCTCGGGCCCGACGCTCGTCCTCGTGCACGGCTCGGCGGACCACCGCCTGTTCCACCCCGTGCTCGGCCGGCTCGCCGACCGTTTCCGCGTCGTGTACTACGACCAGCGCGGCTACGGGCTGACGACGTCGGACGCGGACGAGCGGCCGGCGCTGGAGGACGACGTCGCCGACCTCGAGGCGCTGCGCGTCGAGCTCGGCGTCGAGAGCGTGCACCTGCTCGCCATGTCGAACGGTGGTCCGATCGCGATCGACTACGCGCTGGCGAACCCGACGCGCGTGCGGCGCCTGGTGCTCCTCGACACCTACGCCGACAACAACGCGCGCATCGCGCTCGCGTACCCGCTCGTGCGCGAGGTGCTGGCGGACGAGGGGCGCGAAGCCGCGGTCGAGGCGATCGAGGCGCGCCGCTCGCGCGACCCGCTCCAGCGCGACATCGACGCGTTCCTCGTCACCCCGCACACCCATCACGAGTCCGCGCTGCCGCGCGAGTGGGTCGAGTACTGGTTTCGCAGCGGCTGCATGACCGACGTCGGGCCGCGCCCCTGGCGCAGCCCGCGCGACTACGCGCGGCTCGACGACCTCGCGCGGCTCGACGTCCCGACGCTCGTCGTCTGCGGCGCCAAGGACCGCGTCACGCCCCTGGAGCACAGCCGCGACATGGAGTCGCGGCTGCCCCACGGCCGGCTCGTCGTCCTCGAGGGCGCCGGCCACCTGGCCTTCGCCGAGCGGCCGGACGAGTTCGCGCGCATCGTGCACGAGTTCCTGCTCGGGGAGGCGGACGGACCAATCACGCAGGGGGAGGAGCCTCGATGAGCCCGATTCGATGCGCCGCGTTCGCCCTCGCGGCCCTCGCGGCGTGCAGCTCGCCGCAGCGCGCCGCTTGCCCCGCCCCCCGCTACACCGACGTCGCCCGCGAGCTGACGCGCGTCGTGCGAAGCGAGCTCGAGGCGAAGGGCCTGCCGGCGCTCTCGATCGCGCTCGTCGACCGAGGCGAGATCGTCTGGGCGGCGGGCTTCGGGAGCGCGGACCCCGAGGCGGGGACGCCCGCGGGCGCCGGCACGGTCTACCGCGTCGGCTCGATCTCCAAGCTCTTCACCGACATCGCGCTCATGCAGCTCGTCGAGCGTGGCGCGGTCGACCTCGACGCCCCGGTGCAGACGTACCTGCCGGACTTCCGGCCGGACGACCCCTTCGGACGCCCGATCACGCTGCGCCAGCTCACGGCGCACCGCGCGGGGCTCGTGCGCGAGCCGCCCGTCGGCAACTATTTCGACGACACCGAGCCGACGCTGGCCGCGACCGTCGCCAGCCTGAACGCGACGACGCTGGTCGCGCGGCCCGGTTACCGCACCAAGTACTCCAACGCCGGGATCGCCGTCGTGGGCCGCGTCCTCGAGGCGCAGCACGGACGCGGCTACGTCGAGCTGATGCAGGACGAGGTCCTCGGTCCGATGGGCCTCGCGGACGCGGGCTTCGCGCCGCGGCCAGCGATCGAGCGCCGCCTCGCCGCGGCGCGCATGTGGGGCTACGACGGGCGCGAGCTCGACGCGCCCACGTTCCAGCTCGGCATGGCGCCCGCCGGGAGCCTCTACGCCTCCGTGCTCGACCTGGCGCAGTTCCTGCGCGTGGTCTTCGCCGGCGGCGCGGGGCCGGGCGGCCGCGTGCTGCGCGCGGAGACGCTCGCCGAGATGCTGGAGCCGGCGCTCGGCCCCGAGGGCGAGCCGACGCGCTTCGGGATCGGCTTCGCCCTCGGCGAGCTCGACGGGCAGCGGCAGTGCGGCCACGGGGGCGCGATCTACGGCTTCGCGAGCGAGCTGACGTTCCTGCCCGACGAGCAGCTCGGGGCGGCGCTCGCCACGTCGATGGACGTCGCCAATGCGGTCACGCGCAGGATCGGCGCGCACGCCCTGCGCTGCATGCTCGCGGCGCGCGAGGGGCGACCGCTGCCGGTGCTTGCGCTCTCGGAGCCCGTCGAGCCGGAGACCGCCGAGCGCCTCGCCGGCCGCTACCGCTCCGGCGACGCCGAGGCGCGGATCGAGCGGCGCGGCGCGCGCGTGATGCTCGAGTGGGGCGGGACGCGCGCCGAGCTGCGCCGCCTCGGCGACGATCTCGTGCTCGACGACCGGCACGTCTTCGGGACGCGCGTGCGGCCGATCGGCCTCTCGGACGTCGAGATCGACGGCCGGCCGTACGAGCGCGTGCCCGATGCGAAGCCGGCGCTCGGTCCCGAGGGCTGGCCCGAGGGCTGGCCCGAGCGCTGGCGCGAGCTCCTCGGCGAGTACGGCTGGGACCACAACGTCTTGTTCGTGCGCGAGCGCGGCGGGCAGCTCGAGGCGCTGATCGAGTGGATCTTCTTCGACGCCCTCGCCGAGGTCGAGCCGGACGTGTTCGCGCTGCCCGCGGACACGGGCCTCTACCCGGGCGAGCGGCTCGTGTTCCGGCGCGACGCAGAGGGCCGGGTGACCCACGCGCTGCTGGGCGCCGTCGCCTTCGCGCGCCGCAGCCCGGGGGCGCCGGACGGCGAGACGTTCCGGATCGAGCCGCTGCTCGCGGCGGACGAGCTGCGCGCCCGCGCCGGCGCGGCGTCGCCCCCGCGCGAGGAGGGCCGCTTCCGCGAGCCCGAGCTCGTCGACCTGACCGAGGTCGTCCCGGGCGTGCGGCTCGACGTGCGCTACGCGTCGACGAACAACTTCATGGGCATGGTCTTCTACCCCGAGGCGCGCGCGTTCCTCCAGCGCCCGGCCGCCGAGGCCCTGGCGCGCGCGCAAGCCGAGCTGGCGCTCCTCGGCTACGGCCTCCTGGTCCACGACGCGTACCGGCCGTGGCACGTGACGAAGATGTTCTGGGACGCGACGCCCGAGAGCATGAAGCTCTTCGTCGCCGACCCCGAGCGCGGCTCGCGCCACAACCGCGGATGCGCGGTCGACCTGACGCTCTGCGACCTCGCGACGGGCGCGCCGGTCGCGATGACCGGGGGCTACGACGAGTTCTCGGAGCGCTCCTACCCCGACTACCCCGGCGGGACGTCGCTGCAGCGCTGGCATCGCGAGCTCCTGCGGCGCACGATGGAGACGCACGGGTTCCGCGTCTACGAGTGGGAGTGGTGGCACTTCGACTTCGCCGACTGGCGCGAGTACCCGATCCTGGACGTCTCGTTCGAGGACATCACGGCGATGGAGGGAGCAGCACGATGACGGGAAGGAAACGGATGGTGGTGGCGCTGGTCGGGACCGCGGCGGCGGCGCTGGGAGCAGGCCTGCTCAACTTCACCAAGCACTGGGCCATCGACCACCACCGGGCCTGGGCCGACGCGCACGGTCTCCCCGAGCCGAGCCACCCGCTGTTCCTCGCCGGGATCGCGCTCGCAATCCTCGGCGGCGCGCTGCTCGGCTTCGCCGTCGGACGGCGGGGGGCGGGCCGCTGACGGCTACTTCAACGCCAAGTCCGCCGGCCGCACGCCCTTCTCGTGCTTGCCGAAGCCGAAGAACGTCGGCTCGTAGTCGCCCACGCAGTCCACGCCGCTCTCCTCGGGGATCTCGTCCTCCATCCCCATCCCCCAGTAGCACGAATTGACCAGGACGCGCCGCAGCCCCGCGCTCTCGAGGTCCACCGACGCGCCGATCGTCGAGCAGACGACGCGCATCGGCTCGCCCTTCGGGCGCTCGAGCTCGCGCGTCCAGACGAGCGGCATCATCGGCTCGTTCTTCTCCCCGGCGACCGGCGGCGAGTCCGGCTTCATCCCCGCGAGCACGGCGCCGCGCAGGAGGACCGTCGCGTCCGCCGGCAGATCGCCCACGCCGTAGACGTCCGTCGGCCCCCAGACGTCGGCGACGCCGCGCAGGATCGGGTGCTCCTTCTGCCCCTCCTCGATCACCCCGCGCGTGCTCTGGCTGCCGTGGCCGCCGTGGTGGCTGACCCACGTCTCGCCGAGGATCTGCCGTCCGAAGCCGCCCTCCCACTCCGTGCTGCGCCACGAGTAGCGCGCGTAGGGGCTCTCCTTGTCGCGCTCGTAGTCGAAGGCGTGCGTCGCGGTGCGGATCCCGAGGATCGGCTTGCCGCGCTCGACGTACTCGACGAAATGCGCCATCTCGTCGTCGGGAAGCTCGCGAAAGCGCGTGAAGAGGACGAGCATGTCCGCGCTCTCGAGCGCCGCGAGGCCGGGGATGTTCGTCTGGTTCCCCGGGTCGATCGCGCCGCTCTCGGGATCGATCGAGAACAGGACCGTGCAGCGAAAGCCATGATGGACGGCGAGGATGCGCGCCAGCATCGGGAGCGCCTCCTCCGAGCGGTATTCCTCGTCGCCGGCGACGAGGACCACGTGCTTGCCCGCGCCGGGGCCCGAGCCCCCCTCGTAGACGACCCAGGGGGCGGGCCGCTGCGCCCGGGATCCCTCCTGGGCGTGCGCGGAGGCGGCGAGGGCGAGCGCGATCAGGCAGGCGGCGGTGCGGCGCATTAGAATCCTCGACGGTCGATCACGGTCGATGGACGCGCGACTAGCCTAAGGCGCGAGGCCGCGTCCGGGGAGACTTCCCGCAATGAAGGATCCGGAACGGGAGCTGGACCCCATCTCCGACGCAGCCGAGAAGGAGCCTGGCGTGACCGAGGTCAGCGACGGCCACGCGGCGCGGCCGGTCGGGGCGTCCCTGCTCGAGTCGGTCGGCAGCAGGATCGGCGTCCCGCTCAAGCTCTTGCTCAGGGACGAGAGCCAGCGCGGCGACGCGGCGCCGTTCCTCAAGTCGTCCGCGGAGGCCCGGGCCCTCGCTCCGGAAGGCCGCGGCCACTACCAGTTGATGGGCGAGCTCGCGCGCGGCGGCATGGGCGTCGTGCTGCGCGGCCACGACGTCGACCTCGGCCGCGACGTCGCGATGAAGGTGCTGCTCGAGGAGCGCGCGGGCGACCCGGCGATGCTGCAGCGCTTCGTCGAGGAGGCGCAGATCACCGGTCAGCTCCAGCACCCCGGGATCGTCCCGGTCTACGAGCTGGGGCTGATGGCCGACGCGCGGCCGTTCTTCACGATGAAGCTCGTGAAGGGGCGCACGCTCGGCGATCTGCTCACCGAGCGCGCGAGCCCCGAGACCGACCGCCAGAAGCTGATCGCCATTTTCGAGGCCGTGTGCCAGACGATGGCCTACGCCCACAACCGCGGCGTCATCCACCGCGACCTCAAGCCCTCCAACGTCATGGTCGGGGCGTTCGGCGAGGTGCAGGTCGTCGACTGGGGGCTGGCGAAGGTGCTGCGCGGATCCGGCGCCACCCCCGAGCCGGCCGCGGCGCGCACCTCCGTCATCGAGACGGTCCGCTCGAGCACCGGGTCGACCGCCTCCGACTCCCTCGCCGGCGCCGTGATGGGGACGCTCTCGTACATGTCGCCCGAGCAGGCGAAGGGCGAGGTCGCCGCGCTCGACGAGCGCACCGACGTCTTCGCCCTGGGTGGGATCCTGTGCCAGATCCTGACCGGCGCGCCGCCCTACTCGGGCGACAAGCTGACCGTCCTCGAGCGGGCGCGAGCCGCCGATCTGGACGACGCCTGGGTGCGCCTCGACGCCTGCCAGGCGGACGCGGAGCTGGTCTCGCTCGCGCGCGAATGCCTCACGCCCGAGAAGGCCGCCCGACCGCGCAACGCCGGCGTGCTCGCGCGGCGCGTCACGGGCTACGTCGCGTCGGTCGCCGAGCGCGCGCGCGCGGCGCAGATCGAGGCCGCCGAGGCGCGCGTGAAGGTGGGCGAGGAGCGCCGCCGGCGCAGGCTGACGCTGGGCCTCGCGGCCAGCGTGCTCGTCACCGTGCTCGGGACGGGCGCGCTCTGGATCTGGCGCCAGAGCGAGCGCAACGAGCAGCGCCTGCGCATCGAGGCCGAGGTCGCCGCCGCGATCGGCGAGGCGCGCGAGAAGCGCGGCGCCGAGGAGTGGGATGCAGCCATCGCCAGCCTCGAGAAGGCGCGCTACGCCCTGCAGGCCGGCGAGCGCATCGCCGACCTCGAGAGCCGAATCGGCGTCGAGGAAGGCTCGCTGCGCGCGGAGATCGCGCGCTGGGAGGCGGAGCGCGCGCTCGCGGAGCAGCGCGCCCGGTTCCGCGAGCAGGTCGAGGAGATCCGCACCATGGCCGTGTCGCGCACCGCCGCGCGCAAGGTCGACGCGTACGCCGACGTCTTCCGCGAGCACGGGATCGACCTCGCGAAGCCGGACGGCGAGCTCCTGCAGGTCGTGCGCGAGCGCGGGATGCAGGAGGAGGTCGCCGAGGCGCTCGTCGACTGGGCGCGGCTCGTGCGCGAGGTCGAGGGCGGATCGACCGCGGAGGTCCGGCGCCTCTTGCAGCTCGCGCTGATCATCGACACCGACGAGCTGCGCTCGAGCATGCGCCGCGCGATCCTCGTGGGGGACCGGCAGGCGATCGTCGACATCGCGCGCGCCGTCGACTTCGAGCATCTGGACCCGATGACGGCGATCGTCCTGGGCGATGCGCTCTGGTCGGTCGGTCAGGAGGCCGAGTGCATCCGCGTGCTCGCCGGGGCGGAGCGGCGCCATCCGGGCGACTACCACCTGCAGGTCAAGCTCGCGGTGCGGCACATCAACCAGGTACGCACGGACCTCGCGTACCCGCACCTCGTCGCCTCCCGGGCGCTGCAGCCGGAGAACCCCTGGCCGCTCACCTGGCTGGCGGTCGCGCGGCGCGAAGCGGGCGACGTCGGGCCGGCGATCGAGCTCTTCGAGCGCGCGCTCGGGATCGACCCCGACTACGCCGTCGCGCACCACCACCTGGGCGTCACGTACCTGATGCAGCAGCGCCTCGATCCGGCGATCGAGCACCTTCGACGCGCGCTGGAGCGCGAGCCCGAGTACAACGAGGTTCGCCGGCGCCTCGCGCCCGCGCTCTACGAGAAGGGCGAGGTGCGCGAGGCCATCGAGCACTACCGCAAGGCGGTCGAGTGTGAGCCCGAGAACCCGGGTGCGCTCAACTCGCTCGCCTGGGTGCTGGCGACGACCTCGGACCTCGACGCGCGCTCCCCGCACGAGGCGGTCGCGTTCGCCGAGCGCGCCGTCGCCCTCGAGCGCGACGCGATGCACCTGAACACGCTCGGCGTCGCGCTCTACCGCGCGGGCAAGCTCGAGGCCGCCGCCGCCATCATGAAGGAAGGGATCGAGCTCGGCGGCGACGGCCCGATCGACTACTTCGTGCTCGCGATGGCCGAGCAGGGCCTCGGCAACGCCGACGAGGCGCGCAAGTGGTTCGAGACCGGGAACCGCGCGATGAGCACGGCGGACCGCCTCGACACGGCCGAGGACGGCGCGCCGGCGTTTCGCGACGAGGCGGCGGGGGTGCTGGGGCTGTAGGGGCTACTCGGGCGCGCGTGGCGGAAGGCGCGCTGTCCCGTCACCGCCCGCTCCGCGCGCCCCACTCCCGCGCCCACTCCCTCCACGCCTCGCTCTCGCCCTCGAGCGCCACGCGCTCCAGCCACTCCCCGAGCCGCGGCTCCTCCCGCCGCGCCCGGATCGAGAGGCTCGCGAGCCCCTGGATCGCGCCGATGTG
>Ga0302046_10000168_pt1 | contig 70330 bp, 66 predicted proteins | sample RVTome_11_FD_200261 | JGI IMG/M metagenome (GOLD analysis project Ga0302046, IMG submission 200261) | Soil microbial communities from uranium-contaminated site in the Upper Colorado River Basin, Wyoming, United States - RVT147D111 (version 2) ... | reverse complement strand
GTGGATTGGCGGTCGCAGCCTTGCTGGCACTGGCCGGCGGCTGGCTGGCCTTGTCCCGAAAGCGTCAGCCGCGTGAACGCGGGTGAGCACGAGCCACGACGTGACCCTCCAGCCCGGCCAACCGTGCACAAGGTCGTCAGTGCAAGTCTGAGCAGGTGAGCATCACCTCGGGTTGTAGTCCCTTTCCCCACGGAACCCGCGCAGTGTGGACGTGGTCGATCTTGCTGTCCTTTGCCGTTTCGGTGGGCACTGCGCCTCCAGCGGACGCCCATGCCACGCTCGTACGCACCATCCCGATCCACGGCGCCTCGGTCGACGAGCCGCCGGCGGTCGCAACCCTCGTCTTCGACGAACCGGTGGCGGCTGGTCTTACATGGGGTCAGGCGACGACCGCTGCCGGACGGCGGATCCCGACGACGCCGGTAATCGTGGGACCACGGCAGGTGGATTTCCTCCTCGGCGATGTTGGCATTGGGGACACGGTTGAACTTCGCTGGCGTGTCGTGTCATCCGTCGATGGCCATGTAACGGCAGGCACGCTGGCGTTCGGTGTCGGCGTGCCTGCACCGACGGTCTCAGCCGACGTCGCCACACCCGTCTCGGCCATCGAATTGGTCGGACGCTGGATGTTCCTCAGCAGCGTCGCGGCGCTGGCAGGAGTTGCCCTCCTCGACCTCGGGGCCGCAACACCCAAGCGCGGCCGCCGACTCCGATACGCCTGGGGTGCCGCCGCCATCGGCGTCGCGCTCATCACGCTTGGTCAGTGGCAGACGTCGGGCGCCTCGATTGGCACGGCAGTCGACTCCACCGTGGGAATGGCTGGCGTGCGGCGCATGCTCGCGGTACTGGCGATCGGAGGGGGGGTCTGGGCATGGAAGCGGCGTGGTCGAGCGGCGCCGGTGACCATCGTGGCCGGCTGCGTTGCAGTCGTGCTCGTCCACGCAACCACAAGCCATGCAGCGAGTTCGATGACACACAAATGGATGTGGGTGGGGGTCCATGCCACGCATGCAATGGCAGCGATGTCATGGCTGGGTGCGCTGCTCGTCCTGTCGACGGGCTGGAGGGGCACCGAGCCCACCGAGATTGCCACGGTCTCTCGGGTGGCCACCTGGTCGGTGGTGCTCGTCGCCGGAAGCGGCATCGCCTTGGCCACCCGCTCGCTGTCACATCCCTCCGAGGCCCTCTCGACATCCTATGGGCGGCTTCTGGCGGCCAAGGCGGTGCTGTTTTTCGCCATGGCCGGCTTTGGGGCGTGGCACCGCCGGGGGCTGAACGCAGGACGAACGCTCCACCGTGCGACCATGCGACTTGAAGCGAGCATGGGACTCCTGGCCATCGTCGCCGTGGGCGCTCTCGGCGTACTGGTGCCTCCACGCTCGGTGGCCGAAGCGCTGGCGCCGCGACTACGAGTCGAGACGGTGGCCTTCGGGCCGACGCTGTACACGTACGAGGACCCCACTGGGGCTGTGCAGGTCTACGCCGACCCCGGCGCTGCAGGAGCAAACGAGCTCCACGTGACGATCTTCGGACCCGACGGTCTCGAGGCGGTCATCACGAACATCGACGTGTTCGTCGATGGCGGACCCGCCCCTTCCGTTCGCTCGCTCTCACCCGGCCATGTGGTGGGCGATCTCGATGCCGGTCCGGGCATGCTGCTCGTCCGAGTCGTCGTTGAGACGGGTGCGGGGGTACGAATGTCGCATGACTTCGAAATCGCGATCGAGGAGTGAAGCGGCAATGACCCGCCGAAGCACCAAGAGTGCCCTCGCCGTACTCGTTCTTGCGGCACTCCTCGCCTCCTGCTCGTCGGGGAACGAGACGGGCTTTGCTCCTGGCCTTGCCCAACCCGCCCCCGGACCAAGCTTGGAGGGGCGGCCAACGTCGACCGGTGAGCTCACGGTGACACACCCAGCGCCGGGTTCCACCGTGCCAGCCGGTTCTCTCAGTATCGAGATCGAGCTGCACGGTGCCACGATCTCTGAGCAAGCCTCACGTGACTTGCGGCCCGACGTCGGGCACATCCATGTGGCACTCGACGGCAAGACGTTGACGCTCTTGGCAGGGCTGACCTACGTCATCGATGACGTCGCGCCGGGCCCCCATGTGCTCAACATCGAGTTTGCGGCCAACGACCACGGGCCCTTCTCGCCCCCCGTCGTAGTCCTGATCCCATTCGCGGCGGAGTGACCATGTCCACAACCGTTGTCAACCGGACACCACACGGCCGCCTGGCCTCGGCTTCGGTCATCAGCTTCGGAACGCTGGCGCTCATGACCCGAACGGTCGGACCCGAGGCGCTGGCGGTCACCCTCCTCGTCGGCTCCGTCGGAGTGACGGGAGCAACGTGGCGTCCCCACGCGCCCGTGCACCGCGCGTTGCTGGTCGGCTTCGCCACGTTCGCACTAGCAGCCGTCGTGGCGGATGCATCTGTGCTCGACCCCACCCGCATGGCGTGGTCGGTGGCAATCGCCGCGGCAGTGGGCGAGGAGGCGTTCTTTCGCGGCCTTGCCCACGACATGCTCTCGGCTCGGCTGGGCCAGGCAGCGACTGTGGGGCTCACGGCCGTGCTCTTCGCGGCCGTGCACCTGAGCATGTACGGCTGGGGAGCGATGCCCGTTGATCTGACCGCGGGCCTCGTGCTGGGTTGGCAGCGAGTCGTGACGGGCTCATGGCTCGTGCCGGCCTCGACACACCTGTGGGCAAACCTTCTGGTGCTGACCTCATGAGCGCACGCAGCCACGCCTTGACCGGATTGACCCTTCTCGCGGCCCACCTCGTCGCCGTGCTCGCGACAACAGGCACCGACGGACTCCCGACCTTGCCTCTCTACGACGGAGCCGGGTACGCCCCGCCGACCTACCGGTGGGTTTCGCAACCGAACCACCTCCCAGCTGCGCCGCTGCCGCCTACCCCCCGTGAGGCGGTCGTCGACCTCGAGGGGGGTCCGGCCGGGCTGACCGTCGCGAGCGACGACGGCCAGGTGATCATCGTCATCCTCGAAGGCGGCATGAGTACCGACCCTGGATCTGAGATCGTCCTGACCATCGAGCCGCTCGATCCCAGCCGGTTCCCCCCGCCGCCGGCCGGGATGCGGTTCGACAGCAACGCATACCGCATCACAGCCGTCAACTCCGTGACAGGAGACCGCGTTTCGCTGGCCGGCGATCGGTGTCCGTCCGAAGCTCAGCCCACGCTCTGCCCGACGCTGCTCATGCGCTACGCAGTCCGAGGCACGGACATCCTGCGGCTCGACCAGAGCCGCTGGGTGACGCGTCCTACCACCCCCGTCTTCCCCACACTCCAAGCCTTCACACAAGTGGACAGGCTCGGGGTCTACGTGGTGGTCGGACCAGACGCCGGCTTCCCCACAACACCCGATCGCACAAGGTCTGTGCTGAGCATCGTCTTGGCCGTGTCCGCCGGGTTGAACCTCGTGCTGTGGAAGCGTCGACGAACGGTTGCCTGACCGAACAGTCAGTGCTAGGTTGCCCGCGTTGAGGTGCGGTGGCTGACGCCCTCTACCGAAGAAGTGGCGTGTGTGGCGGGAGCAACAGTGGCGCGTACCGATGCTTGAGGTCAGCAATCTCGAAGTCGTCTACGAAGACGTCGTCCTCGTACTCAAGGGCGTGAGCCTGCGTGTTCCCGACGGCGCGATCGTGGCACTGCTGGGGCCGAATGGTGCGGGCAAGACCACCGTGTTGCGAGCCATCACAGGGCTTCTGCCCGTGCATCGTGGGACTATCCGTGAAGGGACTGTGCGCTTCGATGGTCAGAACGTAACCGGCCGCGATGCGCCCGCCATGGTGGAGTCGGGGATAGGCCAGGTCATGGAGGGCCGTCGGATCTTCGCTGAGTTCACCGTCGACGAGAACCTCCGGGCGGGAGCCCACACCAATCGTCGCGGCATGGAAGCGAACTTCGACCGTGTCTTCACGTTGTTTCCGCGACTATCTGAGCGGCGGCAGCAGGTATCTGGCTTCCTGTCGGGCGGGGAGCAGCAGATGCTCGCCATTGGCCGTGCCCTGATGGCTGAGCCGCGCTGCCTGTTGCTCGATGAGCCGTCGCTCGGACTCGCACCCCTCATCGTTGAACAGGTCCGCGAGCTGATCGTGGACATCAACAAGCAGGGAACCGCGGTCTTGCTGGTTGAACAGAACGCCAAGATGGCGCTTTCCATCGCGCAGCACGGCTACGTGCTCGAGACCGGCAAGGTCGTGATGGACAAGCCCGCGAACGAGCTTCAAATGGACGACGACGTCAAGGAGTTCTACCTCGGCCTGAACACGCACGATCGCTCATTCCGGGACGTCAAGCACTACCGGCGGCGCAAGCGGTGGTTGTCGTGACCATCAAGCGGCCCTTGTCCGAGGCACTCACAGCCCGACATCTTTCGTCAAATGGTGGACCGGTCCTGCAGGTCGACGGTGTCCATCTCGCCTTCGGTGGAACCCAAGCGATCGCGGGGGCCTCCTTCGAGGTCAATCAGGGAGAGCTGTTTGCCATCATCGGCCCGAACGGTGCCGGCAAGACGTCACTCTTCAACTGCATCTCGGGCGTCCATCGGCCAGATCGCGGCGAGATCCGCTTCCTGGGGGAGCCCCTCACTGGGCGTCAGCCGGAGGCGATCGCACGCTCCGGCATCGCACGGATGTTCCAGAACATTGAGCTGTTCGAGCATCTCACGGTCCTCGACAACCTCATGCTCGGACGTCACGTCCACATGTCGTACGGCATCGCCGCCGCCGTCGCCTGGCTCGGTCGGGCGCAGCGGGAGGAACTCACCAATCGACGCATCGTCGAGGATCTCATCGACTTCCTGGAACTGGCGTCCCATCGACTCTCCCACGTTGGCGTTCTGCCCTACGGCGTCCAGAAACGCGTGGAGCTCGGGCGCGCCCTCGCGATGGAGCCAACGTTGCTTCTGCTTGACGAGCCCGTCGCGGGGATGAACGTCGAGGAGACCGAGGACATGGCGCGCTTCATCCTCGACATCCGCAGGGAGCTTGGCACGTCGATGATCTTGGTGGAGCACGACATGGGTGTCGTGATGGACCTCGCCGACCGTGTGCTGGCGATGGATTTCGGCGTGCCCTTGGTGACGGGCGCGCCAGCACAGGTCCAAGCGGACCCAAACGTCATCCGGGCCTATCTCGGCGAGGAGCATTGGTGACCCGTCTCGCTGAGCCAGCGGTCCGTTCCGTGCCGAGCTTCGTGCGCGACTGGTCACATCGTGCCCCAGACGCCGTCGCCATGCGTGAGAAGTCCTACGGGATCTGGAAGGCGATCACCTGGGCTGACTACTGGGCCAGTGTCGACCTGGTTGGTCACGGCCTTCTGGCCTTGGGCATTCGGCCCGGGGATCGGGTCGCCATTCACAGCGAGAACCGACCTGAATGGCTGTTCGTGGACGTCGCGACATGTGCCGTCCGCGCCGTTTCCGTTGGCATCTACCCAACAAACCCCACGGCTGAAGTTGAGTACCTCCTTGCGGACTCCGGTAGCCGGATCCTCGTTGCCGAGGACCAGGAGCAGATCGACAAGGTCTTCCACTTGCTGGACGACCTGCCGGACCTGGAAGCAGTCATTCATCTCGAGCGCCGAGGACTTGAAGACTACGACCACCCCAAGCTGATCTTCTGGGGGGACTTTCTCGAGCAAGGACGGGCCCATCGCGACGCTCATCCTGGGCTGGTGGACGAGCTGCTTGAATCGGCGACACCGGACGACGTCGTCACGCTCATCTATACGTCCGGGACAACGGGGCCGCCCAAGGGCGCGATGCTCACGGCGGCCAACGTCGAGTTCGCACAGCGCGTCTTGGCAACCGGTGGCTTCTACGACCCGCCGCCCAGCCCCGACGACATCACGCTGTCCTACCTGCCGTTGTGCCACGTCGCCGAACGAGCCGCGACGACGTGGCTCAACTCGTACACGGGCTGCGTGGTGCACTTCGCAGAATCGATCGAGACGGTCCAGCAGAACCTTCGAGAAGTTCAGCCCACGCTCTTCTTCGCCGTTCCGCGAATCTGGGAGAAGATGGCGGCCACCATTCAAATCCGCATCGCGTCCGCATCGACCTTCAAGAGGGCCGCATACACCTTCTGGATGAAGAAGGCCGAGATGATCGGCCAACAGCAGATGGCCAACGGCGGCAACCACTCCCGACGGTCACGGTTCTGGGCGCTGCTTGGTGAGCCGCTGCTGTTTCGAGCGCTCCGGGACCGAATCGGAATGCGTCTGGTCCGTGACGCCACATCCGGCGCTGCCCCGATAGCACCAGACATCCTCACGTTCTTTCACGGGATCGGTGTGCCGATTCGCGAGATCTACGGCATGACCGAGAACGCCGCCATCGCAACGGTCAATCGTCCGGGCAGGGTCAAGCTTGGGACGGTTGGCGAGCCCCACCCCGACGCCGAAGTCAAGGTTGACGACGCCACCGGTGAGATCCTGACGCGCCATCCAGGAGTGTTCGCCGGCTACTGGAACAAGCCCGAAAAGACCGCCGAAACGATCGACGCAGCAGGCTGGCTGCACACCGGCGACGTCGGCGAACTCGTGGACGGCACACACCTGCGGATCGTCGATCGAATCAAGGACATCATCATCACCTCTGGCGGCAAGAACATCTCGCCGTCGGAAATCGAGAACCAGCTCAAGACCTCCCCCTACATCAAGGAAGCAGTCGTCATTGGCGACGCCCGTCCGTACCTCGTCGCACTGATCGGGATCGAGCTCGATGTTGTCGGCGACTGGGCCGCCCGTCAGCGCATCCCCTTCACGACCTACCGGGACCTGACCACAAAGCGCGAGGTTCTCACATTGATTCAAGGCGTAATCCGCGCGTGCAACGAGAGGTTCGCCCGCGTCGAGAACATCCGAAAATTCCGGATGATGCACAAGGAGCTCGACCACGAAGACGGCGAGATGACCGCCACCCAAAAGATCAAGCGCGCAACCATGCACGAGGTGTTCGGTCACCTCATTGACGACATGTACGAGAACCACACCCGCTTCCCCGGGGGCGACCCAACGAACGTGCACGAAGCCGAGCCGGCGGACCCGGAATTCGTCCATGGATGAGCTGGCGACGGCGACGGTCCGCGGACTCGCACAAGGTTCCGCCTACGTGATGCTCGGCTTGGCGTTTGTGATCGTGTATCGGTCCACCGAGGTCATCAACCTGGCCATCCCCGCGCTCATGGTCTTCGGGGCCACACTCACATCGATGGCGGCCGTGGGGCAAGGGGTGCCGTTCGCGGTGGCGGCGTTGATCGGCCTGCTCGGCGCGGCCGTTCTGGGGGCCCTCGTCGAGCGCTCGGTCATGCGTCCGATGGTCGGTGAATCCCCGTTCTCCGCAACGATGGTCACGATCGGCGTCCTCATCTTCTTGACCCAGATCGTCAACAAGATGATCGGTGTCAACGACCGGCAGATCGGCTTGCCACTGTCGGATCGTGCCGACCAGATGAACCTGGGTGGCACGCAGGTCGGCACGACGGTCGACGGCCTTCCGGTCTACGACGGTGGCGTGACGATCTTCCACCGCGAGATGCTTCTGTTGGTGATCGTGGCCGTGGTCGTCACGACACTGATGGTCTACCTGCGTCGCTCGCGAAACGGCATCGCGATGCGGGCCACCGCACTCGACCAGGAGACCGCGCTGGCGCAGGGGATCCCTGTCGGGAAGGTCTTCTCGCTGTCCTGGATGATCTCCGGGGCACTCGCCAGCATCGCAGGCGTCTTCGTGGCCGCCGGAGCCCAAGGCGGCTTTGGACGTTCAACCGGCCTGCTCGCTCTCAAGGCGCTTCCGGCGATCGTGCTCGGCGGACTCGATTCGGTCGGTGGTGCTGTCGTTGGCGGTCTTGCCGTCGGCCTTGTCGAGTCCTATGCCAAGACGTACCAGCCGCACTGGCTTGGCGCGAACTTCGACCAGGTCGTCCCCTACATCCTCATGCTGCTCGTGCTCCTGATCCGGCCCTACGGCCTGTTCGGAACGGAAGAAGTGGATCGCGTGTGATCGCAGCGACACTGATCCGACGACTCCCGGAACGCAGCCACGACCGCCTCCGGCGCAGGCCGCTGTTGTACACCACCTATGCGCAGGACATGTCCCTGCTCAACAGTGGACCCAAGCGGCTGTGGACCGCGATCTTCCTCGGCCTGCTGCTGCTCGCACCACTGGCGTTGACCGGCGATCTCGAGAACCGGGTTGCGCTCGTCGCCGCCACCGCCATCGGCGCCATCGGGATCAACCTGGTGACGGGCTACGCAGGCCAAGTGTCACTCGGGCACGCCTTCTTCCTCGGGATCGGTGCCTACACGGCAGCATGGCTCGGGGGCAATCCCGACGGCAGCACGTACGGGCTGGGACTCGACATCTGGATCTGGCTACCAGCTGCCGGCCTTGTGTCTGCCATGTTCGGCGTCCTGGTCGCACCCATCGCGACCCGCCTGCGCGGCCTCTACCTGGCGATCGTGACGCTCGGCCTCGTGTTCATCGGCGAGCACATCTTCCGCGATTGGCGATCGCTCACTGGTGGTGTCGGCACCGGCAGGGCCGGGCCGCGAGCAACACTTCTTGGGGCCCGGCTTGACGTCGATGGCCCGTGGGTCGGGATCGAGTGGTCCCGCGAACTTCGGCTCTACTACCTCAGCATCGCCGTCCTGGTCCTCATGGGCATCGCCGCTCGCAACATCGCGAGATCCAGGATCGGCCGATCCTTCACAGCCGTGCGCGACCGCGACGTCGCAGCCGAGCTGATGGGTGTGTCCCTGAGCAGAACCAAGGCCTTGGCCTTCGCATTGTCGTCCTTCTACGCCGGCGTAGCGGGCGCACTGCTCGTGACCATCACGTCATTCGTGGAGCCAACGTCGTTCAACCTCCTTGCCTCCATCGAGTACTTGGCCATGATCATCATCGGCGGGCTGGCGACGATCTCCGGCGCGATCATCGGGGCGGCCTTCATCGTCCTGGTCCCAAGGTTGCTGGAGTCGCTCGTCCCCGGCCTGCCGATCCTGGGCGAGCTGTTCTCGCCCACAGAGATCCAGGTGATGTTGAACGGCCTGCTGATCGTGGCCTTCGTCGTCCTCGAGCCGCGGGGAATCGTCGGCCTGTGGGTGCGTGTCCGCAACTACTGGAAGGGCTACCCCTTCTCCTACTGACCACCCACGGCCCAGTGGGTGCCAACCAAGAACAATGGAGTAACCGTGAACCAGGTAAACAAGCGAACGGCACTTGCTGCTGCCATCTTCATCCTCGCGGCAGCCTGCAGCCCCGGAACCGACTCCGACGGCGACGCGACGCCAACTGGAACGGCGGCTCCCACACAGGTCCTGACCGACCACGGCGTAACGGACGAGGCATGCCCGGACGCCGTCAACACCAACAACGGATGCATCTATCTCGGCATCCTTTCCGACCTGACCGAGGGGCCGTTTGCAGCGCTCGGCGCCCAGGTCGTGGCGGGCCAAGAGGCATTCTGGCAGCGCGTCAACGAGGCCGGCGGCGTCGGCGGCTACGACGTCAATGTGACCGAGTACACACGGGACAACAAGTACAACCCCGAGGAACACGTCGCCCAGTATCGAGCGATCGAGCCCAACATCCTCGCTCTGGCGCAGTCGCTGGGCACACCTCCCACGCTGGCTGCGCTCGAGGCCATGGAGGCCGACGACATGCTTGCCGTCCCTGCATCGTGGTGGTCCGGCTGGGCCTTCGAGGAAAACATCATCGAGTCCGGAACGAGCTACTGCATCGCCGCGATGAACGGCCTCGACTGGGCCTCAACGATGGACAACGAGTTCCTCGACGGTGACGTGAGCTCAGTCATGGTGGTCCACTACCCAGGCGACTACGGCGACGACACGGCCGAAGGAGTTGCCTACTGGGCGGAGACCAACGACGTCGAATTCGTCGAAGAAGACAACGTTACGACTGCCCCGAATGCCGTCGCCGGCAACCAAGACGGTCCCGTTGCCGCGATCTCGTCACGAAGCCCCGACGTGGTCGTGCTCGGCACCGGCCCGATCGAAGCGGGTGAGATCATCGGCAAGGCAGTTGCCAGCGGCTTCACCGGCCGCTTCCTGGGCGCAACACCAAGCTGGAACGTCGCGCTCCTTGACAACCCGGACCTGGCGGCTGTCCTCCCGACCGTCTACCGAAACCTCGGCATGTGGGGACCATTCGGCGCCGACACGGCCGCCCACCAGGCGATGAGCGAAGCTCTGGACGGCGGGGCGCCAGGCAACGACGGCTTCACGTACGGCTGGGTCTGGTCGTACAGCATGAAGTCCATCATCGAGCAGGCCATCGCGAACGGCGACCTGACACGCTCCGGCATGCTCGCTGCATCGAAGGAGGTGACGGTCGACTACGAGGGGGCATTGCCGGCGCGTAGTTACGCCGGCGGACCTGCCGAGACAGTCCGCGAGATCATCATCGGAGTACCCGACCCGAATGCGCCACTGGGACTGGCGACAGCGACCGACTTCCTCGTCGGGCCCACAGGTGAAGGTTTCCCCAACACCGAACCCTGCACGATTGTCTGACCGCATCAAGGCTGGGGGTGGCCGATCGTCCGTCACGGCGAACCGCCACCCCCAGGCTCGGTCCGGTGGCCAACGGGGCTGCCGTCGTGCGGCAGCCGGAGCGACTGAGGGCGCGTCCACGAGGGAGTCGAACGCAAGCCCCGGCACCAGCCCGAATCCCCGACGGTCGCGGCGGACACAGCTGGTCAGACCTGAACGTCCTCACTCACACCCAGGAGCAGCATCGTGCGTGATTCCGGGACAGCCATCCCGATCCGCCTGGCGTGGTCGTCACCCTTCGTCCGTTGGCAAGGAGCACTTGGCGACGTCTCCAGCTTGGACCTGGCCATCGACGTCACCCAACGGGCGTTGAAGGCGCTGGACTTTCCGGCCATCGAAGTTGACACCGTCACACTCGGCTGGACCGTGCCCCAACCCGAGATCTTCTATGGCGCCCCGACCGTGTCTGCCCGGATCGGTGCCGAGCACACGACAGGCCCCATGGTCTCCCAGGCATGCGCCACCGCGGCGGTGGCGCTTGAGCTCGCGCAGCTGCGGGTCGCCTCCGGATTGGACCAGCTGGGCTTGGTCCTGACCACCGACCGGACCTCGAACGGGCCTGTATTGACCTATCCACGGCCGTCGGCGCCGGGGGGCGCGCCGCTGACGGAGAACTGGGTGCTGGACAGTTTCGCACGAGATCCGGTTGGCAACCTGGCGATGGTCGACACCGCTGAGGCCGTTGCCACCGAGCGCGGCATCACTCGCGAAGAACTCGACGACGTGACCGTGATGCGGTACGAGCAGTACACGAGCTCGTTGGCCGACGACCGTGACTTCCAACGCCGATACATGGTCCCAGCCCACGTGCCACGAAGACGCCAGGACCCGCTCGTGGTGGACTCGGACCAGGGCGTGACGCCGACCACCACCGGCGGACTGGCCCAGCTTGTGCCCGTGTCGCCCACGGGCGTGGTGACCCATGGCACACAGACGCACCCGGCAGACGGGACCGCCGGCATGGTGGTCACCACCCTCGACCGAGCCCGAGCCCTTGCCAACGGCCAGGGGGTTGCCCACATCCTCGGCACCGGTCGCAGTCGCGTGAGGGCTGCGCGGATGCCCGAGGCACCTGTGCCAGCGGCCAAAGCCGCACTCAAGGCCGCCAACCTCTCCATTGCTGACATCGACGTCGTCACGACGCACAATCCCTTCGCGGTCAACGACATCGTCTTTCATCACGAATTCGCGTTCCCACTCGAACGGATGAACCCGCGCGGCTCGAGCCTGATCTACGGACACCCCCAAGGACCAACGGGCGCGCGGCTGATGATCGAACTCATGCACTGTCTCGTTGAGCGTGGTGGCGGCATCGGCTTGTTCACTGGCTGCGCCGCCGGGGACACCGGCGCGGCGGTGGTGCTCCGAGTCGACGACCGGTAAGCGCGCGTTTCAGCTACGAGGAGGATCGACGATGTCCACGGAACCCGCCACGAGCACGCGTTGGGGTGATTGGCACACGCGCCTGGTGCAGCGGCCCGTCCTGACTGGCACCGTCCCCCAACTGCTCCAGCGGGCCGCCGATCGGTTCGGTGATGCGACAGCGCTGACCGAAGGCGACGGGGCGACGATCACCTACCGGAACCTGGCCGAGCAGGCCGCCCGGTTCAGCTCATCCCTGCAAGCGCGCGGCGTACGAGAAGGCGATCGGGTGGCAGTGATGCTGCCCAATTCGACCGACTACGTCATTGCCCTTTTCGGCGCCCTGCGAATCGGAGCGGTCGTTGTCCAGGTCAACCCGATCTACGTCGATCGTGAGCTCCAGGACATGCTCGCCACGACACAAGCGTGCGCGATCGTCGTCGACATCGACGCTCTGGATCGGGTTCGCAGCGTGCGGCGGTCCACATCCCTGAGCCACGTCTTCGTGGCCCGCAGCAGGGGGGCGCTGGGCGAGAACGAAGAAGCCTTCGAAGCCATCGTGGCCGAGGCCGACCCGCATGCTGCTGCGGTCGATCTCGACCCGGAGCTGAACCTGGCGACCATCCAGTTCACAGGCGGAACTACGGGCCGGTCGAAGGGCGCGATGCTCACTCACACCAGCCTGTTGGTTGGACTCCAGCCCACGTTCGACCTCATCCTTCCCGATCCCAACGTCCTGCCCGCCAACGGAAAGGCGGTCGCAGCGGCGCCGTTCTTCCACATCTTCGGACTGACGATGGTGCTGCTCGCCGGGGTGCACCACGGCTGGAACCTGCTGCTGGTGCCTCGCCCGACCCCCGACGAGCTGGTACGACTCATCCGGGAGGAGCAGCCGGTCTACCTGGCGGGAGTCGCCACGCTGTTCACGGCGCTGCAGAACCATCCCGAGGTCGATGCGGCCGGGCTGGAGAACGTGGTCCTGTATACCTCGGGCGGGGCCAGCGTCCCCGAGGCACTTCTGCGCGGATTCGAGGCCCGGACAGGTCGGACCCTGTACGAGGGCTACGGACTTTCCGAAGGCGCTCCGGTGTCCTTCAACACTCACCTGCGCGGATCCGTTCCTGGCTCGATCGGCATCCCGATCCCCGGTACGGAGGTGCGGATCATCGACCCCGAGACGGGGCAGGAGGCGCCGTCAGGCCAGCCCGGGGAGTTGTGCGTGCGCGGTCCGCAGGTCATGCGAGGCTATTGGGGAATGCCTGAAGAGACGGCGACAGCAGTACAGCAGGGGTGGCTGCACACCGGTGACATCGCCACGATGGACGACGAGGGGTTCCTGCGGATCGTCGACCGGCTCAAGGACATGATCAACGCCTCCGGCTACAAGGTCTACCCGCGCGAGGTCGAGGAGGTCGTGTACAGCCTCGACGACGTGGTCGAGGCGGCCGTGGTGGGCGTTGCAGATGACTATCGCGGCGAGACCGTCAAGCTTGCGGTCGTCCTGCGAGCGGGGAGCGAACTCACCGAGGACGACATAGTCGGACACTGCCGTGAGCGCTTGGCTGCCTACAAGGTCCCGCGCATCATCGAGTTCCGCGAAGAGCTCCCCAAGTCCTCCGTAGGCAAGATCCTCCGACGCGCGATCTGAGCATCCCGGGCCCGTCCAACGGCGGGCAACACTTGAAGCGTCGCCATCGAATGAATTGGTGCGCGCCTTGACGCCAACCAGTCCGATGGACCCACCCTCCAGAGCTCGTGACCAAGGGCATCGAGGTCGTCGGCCTGCGTCACCAAGAGGATCAGCCACTGGCCGATTCCTCACGCAGCTTGAAGCGCTGGACTTTGCCCGTCGGTGTCCGTGGGAAATCATCGACGTAGACAACCTCGTGTGGGTACTGGTAGCGAAGCAGCGCCTCCTTGCACCACTCCTGGAGCTCGGACGTGAGCTCGTCGCCGGACTCGTGGCCTGCCGCCGGAATGACGTGGGCGACGATGCTGGTCATGCCTTCCCTGGTGGCGCCGACCACGGCCGCCTCGGTGACGGCCGGGTGTTCGATGAGGCGGTTTTCGATCTCGATCGGGCTCACCCACAAGCCCTTGACCTTGATCATGTCGTCGGCTCGTCCCTCGTAGGCATACGTTCCGTCCGTATTGCGGCGGTAGCGGTCGCCCGAGAAGAACCAGTCCCCTTGGAGGCAGGCGCGTGTCTTGGCGCTGTTGTGCCAGTAGTAGGCCAAGGCGCTGTCGCCCTTGACCCACAGCGTCCCCTCGGCCTTGGCGCCGGTGAGGATCTCGCCGGTCTCGGGATCGCGCAGCTGGAGCTCGTAACCATCGACGGGCGTCCCCGATGTACCGGGCACGACCGCCGAGGCGCGGTTTGAGCAGTAGATGTGCAGCATCTCGGTGGAGCCGATGCCGTCGAGGATCTCGGTACCGGTGCGCTCGTGCCAGCGGCGCCACACCTCAGGAGGCAAGGCCTCAGCGGCTGACACGCCGAGCCGCAATGATGACAGATCGACATCGTCGATCTGTTCGCTGTTGAGCATGGCGTTGTAGAGCGCCGGGACGCTGAACAGGATCGACGGTCGTGTCTCGACGACGCGCGTCAGAACCGCTTCCGGCGTCGGCCGGCCGCCCAACTGGACGGCAGTCGCGCCGTGATACAGCGGGAACGTCAGCCCGTTGCCGAGGCCGTAGGCGTGGAACAGCTTCGTGGTCGAGAACACCCGATCGGAGGCCTGAATACCCAAGACCCCGCCTGCGTACCGCTCACAGGTGAAGACGACATCCTTGTGAGTGTGGACCACACCCTTGGGTCGACCGGTCGAGCCCGACGAGTACAGCCAGAACGCCGCATCGTCGGCGTGTGCCGGGGCCGCGTCGAAATCGTCGACGCCGTCCGCCGTCCAGGCCTCGACCGACTGGTCCACGTCTGGGACGCCGCCCGTGATCAAAGCGACGTCCAGCTCCTTCGCATGAGGCTCGACCGCATCCAGGAACGGCGCGTCGACCACGACGGCGACCGCGTAGGAGTCCTCAAGGAAGTAGCGGAAGTCGTCACTGCGGGCCAGGAAGTTGACCGGGACGGGCACGGCACCCGCCCGGATCGATCCGAGAAATGCCGCGTGGAAACGCAGCGAGTCGTCCATGACGAGAACGACTCGCTGCTCGCGCCCTACCCCCAGAGAGAGCAGCCGGTCCGCGAAGCGCGACGCGCCACGGTGGACGTCACCGAAGGTGTGCTCGACACCAGCCGGATCGATCACCGCGAGAGCATCAGCACGGCCGGCCTCGAGGTTGAGGTCAGTCAGCAGCGCCACCTGCTCGCGTACCGGATTCTCGGTCGTCACGGGTCCTCCTTCGCTGTCGACAGGCCCATCAGCTCATTCTGGCGCTCTCAGTCGGCGCGCAGCTCCGCGGCGTCGACGCGATGGACGATCTGACCGCGTTCGAGCACGATCACGTCGTCGGCGGTGGCCAGTGCCATGGGCATGTTCCTGCTCGGCGATTACGATCGTCTCACCCTCGTCGGTGAGGCGGATCACGATGTCGCGGACCTGGTCCACGATACGCGGGGCAAGTCCCTCGCTGGGCTCGTCGAGCAGCAAGGCCCTGGGGTTGCGGACGAGGGCACGGCCGATGGCAAGCATCTGCTGCTCAAGCGACCAGGTGTCCGCGCCGATCGGTACGTACGTGACAGTCAACATCTGGGGCTTGTGCGGCGGGCCACTCATCTCCGGGCTCAGGAGCGCGACAGAAGCAACGTCTCGAGGGCATCAAGGACTCGCGTGGGGTGACTCCTCTGGGGCGCGTGCCCGCCCTCCGGAAGGATCAGCCGATCGAATGGTCCTTTGACGCCCCCAGCGATCAGGTCGACCTGCCGAAGGGTCCCGTAGGCGTCATCCTCGCACTGGACGACCAAAACTGGGCACGTGATGTGGGGAAGCGCACTGGTGATGTCCCAGCCGCGGAAGTCGGGGGACAGCCAGACGTCGTTCCACGCCCAGAACAGGGCGTCCGCGTCGTCGTGATGCCTGGCCATGTGCGCAGGAAGGTCGCCGTGGAGGTAGCGGTCGCGGGCAGCGGCAATCCCCGCCAGTGTGCGATCCTCGACGATCACGTGCGGGGCGAGCAGGGCAAGGGCATCGACTCGCGTCTGCGGCCGGGATGCGGTGTAGAGAAGGGCGATCGATGCCCCGTCCGAGTGGCCAACGAGCACGGCCCGGTCCACACCGAGTACGTCACCGAGCACGCTTCCGAGGCCGGCGGCTTCCTCGTGCATGTAGCGGGGACCGTGAGCTCGCTCCAGTGGATCGGAGCGGCCGTGCCCGCGTCGCGACCAAGCGATGACACGGCGTCCGGTCCGAGCTGCAAGCTCGGCGGGAAAGCCACGCCAGAGGCCAGCACTACCGAGACCCTCGTGGAGCAGGATCAACGGCGACTCGTCCGCATGAACCGAAGGCGCCCACTCGATGATCTCGAGCCCAGAGGCATGCCGCGTCCGCTCGATCACGAGGCGGCGAGCAGGTCGAGCAGCGCCGTCGATCCTTGCACAGCTGTGCGCTGGAGGAAGTGCTCGACGGCCCGGAGGCCACCCAACTCCTCCCCACCGCCGGCGCGTCCTGGTCCGCCGTGGATGGTTTGCGGCATCGGGGTGCCGTGACCGGTCTGCTCGTCCGCGACCGACGTATTCACGACAAGCAACCGCCCGTGATGTGACCCAATCGCGTCAACGACCTCTCGCGCAACGGAGTCGTCGGCGGTGAACAGCGAGGCGACGAGGCTTCCACCCCCGCGGCGAGCCAGCTCGCCGGCATGGTCGAGATCGTCATAGCCGACGACGGTCGTGACGGGACCGAAGGCCTCGATCTCGTGGACGACCTGGCAGTCGGCGTCAGCCTCGAGCAGCAGTGGCGGTAGGAAGGCACCGACCTCCGGGTCGGCATCGTGCACCTCGAACCCGTGGAGGCTCCCAAACCGCAGTCGCGCCCCGCCCGCAACAAGTGACTCGACGGCCTGTCGGACCGATTCGCGCTGCCCGACGGACACGAGCGCGCCCATGGTCGTGTCCGAACTCGCAGGGTTGCCGACAACGACATCCGCGAGTTTGGCGGCAACCGCCTCGACGACATCTTCCCGTGTGGCCTCGGGTACAAGGGCTCGTCGGATGCAGGTGCAGCGTTGACCGGCCTTGGTGGTGATCTCGTTGACGACTTCTGTGACGAACAGGTCGAGTTCCGCCGAGCCCACCGCGGCGTCCGGCCCGAGGATCGCGGCGTTGAGAGAGTCCGTCTCGCCGTTGAAGCGAACCGACCGGCCCACAACCGCGGGGTGCCCGCGCAGCTTGGCGGCCGTGGCCGCGGATCCCGTGAACAGCAGGCTGTCCTGACCGTTCAGGAGGTCGAGAAGGCTCCGCGCATCGCCGCACACCAGTTGGATTGAGCCCTCCGGGAGCAGACCCGTCTCCACCATCAACTCGACCAGGCGGTGCGTGATGTAGGCCGTCTCAGTGGCCGGCTTGACGATCGTCGGCACACCTGCAAGAAACGCCGGCGCAAACTTTTCCAATGTTCCCCAGACCGGAAAGTTGTAGGCATTGATCTGCACGGCGACGCCACGCCGGGGCGTCAGAACGTGCTGTGCGCCGAACTCGCCCGATCGAGACAGAGGCGACCGTGCACCGTCCACAAGATGGTGTGCCTCGGGAAAGGCCTTGGCCGCCATGCCTGCCAGGACATGCATCGTCCCGGTCCCGCCATCGACGTCGACCTTGGCGTCAAGCTTGGTGGCACCCGATTTCGTGGACAGCTCCAACAGCTCGTCCCGACCATCCCCGAGCGCCCTGGTGAGGTCCTGCAGCAGCTGCGCACGCGCGGCAAATGTCAACGACCGGAGTGCAGGCCCGCCCACCTCACGGCCATGCCGAAGCATGGCAGCAGATTCGATGCCCTCGCTCGACACCACGGCGACAAGCCCACCCGTCGTCGCATCGAGAACGTCCCGACCGGTCCCGGAAGGCGCCACCCACTTCTCGGCAACAAGGCTTGTCAGTACCGTCATGACTCATCTCCCACGCTGTCTCACCCCGCCAACCCGTGGCGGCCGACAACCCTACGTACTGACCGTCTGTTCAGTCAAATGCGATGCTCATGCCGCCGTCACCGTCAACACCGTGACAGCTCTGAGTTCTGGGCGCCAATCGACACTGTCTACGAAGCACCTGCGTAGAGTCGTGCTCCCAGACCTATATCAGCTGCCGGTCCTGCCGGTCCGTGCGCGGAAGCGGTGGTAGAGGCTGACCACCGCGGGACCCACCCCGCCTCGGAAACCTAGGAAGAGCACGATCAGGATCCCGCCTTCGACGGCGATCCGCAGCTGTCGAAGATCGCGGATCAGCTCGTCGACGACCGCGAAGCTCACGGTGCCGATCACCGGACCCATCAGCGTCCCGATCCCGCCGAAGGCAAGGATGACCAGCGTTCTCACGTCGACCCGTCCGAATTCGAATGTGGTCGGGTTGATGAAGCCGTTGTGGTGGGCGTGGATCGCTCCGACCAGGCCGAGCATGGCAGACCCTATGAGGCCGGCCCAGACTCGGAATCGGGCCACGTCGATGCCCGCCAGCTCGGCAGTCATCTCGTCGTCGCGCAGCGCTCGGAATGCCCAGCCGAAGTGCGACCGCTGGAGCCAACGGAACAGCAGCAGGTAGCCGATGAGCATGCCCAGGAACACGTAGTAGGCGGGGACGAGGTCACGGAGGAAGGTGTCCTGGCTCGCGGCGATGAGCAGTCCCGTCTCGCCCCCGGTCAGGTCGCGCTGGCCCAGCAGCAGGTTGCCGAAGCCGAGGGAGAACGTGAGCGTGACGATCCCGGTGAAGATCACGCCCAGCGATCGCCTGACCGAGATCCAGCTGAACACCCCGCCAACCACGGCCGCAATCGCCGCAGCCATCGGGATCGTGACCAGGAACGGCAGGTCGGCTCGGTCAGCAAGCAACGCAGAGCCATAGCCGCCGACGCCAGCGAGCGCCCCGAGACAGAGAAACAGCTGACCCGTGCTGCCGAAGATCACGTTGAAGCCGCAGGCGTACGCCCCGAACGTCAGCGCCGTGATGGCCAACCCCATGTACGTCCGCGAGTCCCCGATCACCACCGGGACGAACCCGAGCAGGACGGCCACCGCCGCAACCGGCAGGTAGGCACTCAGCACGGAGCGATGGCCAAGCGAGCGGTCACCCACGACCACGCGCGACATCCCCGACCCGATCCCCGCTCCCGGCATCAGTCGGCCCTTCCGAGCAGCCCGGCAGGGCGAACGAGGATGGTCAGGGCTGCGGCGGCCAGCAGGATGATCGCCGTGATGTAGGTGCCGATGTAGAAGGAGCTCAGCGCGTTCACGATGCCGAGCAGCAGGCCCGCCAGGAGCGCCCCCGGCGCGCTCCCGAGACCACCGACCACGGTCACGATCAAGGCGAGGATCGTGAGGCTGAAGCCGGATGAGACCGAAACCGGTGCGGTCATCGACTGGGTGATTGCCACCAGCCCTGCCAGGGCAGCGCTCAGAGTGAAGATCAGGGTGCGCACGCGGCCGGGGTTGATGCCGACCAGCTGGGCTCCGACCTCGTCCTGGATCACCGAACGCACCGCCCGGCCCGTTCGGGTTCTCCGCAGCAACCACGTGAGCGCGCCGATAGCGGTGATGGCGATCGCCGAGGCGAGCAGGCTCCCTGAGCGCATTCGCACGCCCAGGATCGTCACGGGTCCACCCCCGATACGCAGGCTCAGGCCGCCAAAGGGGTACCGCCAGCCGAGGAGCCCGTCGATCGCGAACGCGGCGCCGAGCGTCAGCAACAGGCTGAGCAGGACGCGGCTCTCTCCGCGCAGTCGGTACACCGGCCGCATGATCGTCTGGTCCAGCCCGAGCCCGATCGCCGCGGCAACCAGGACGCCGACGACCGCCGCCGGGACAGCAGGCCAACCAGCGTCCATGGCCAGCGACGCCACGATCGCGGCGGACACGGCGAGCGCGCCGTGGGCAAGGTTGAGGACGCCGCCCAGGCCATACAGAAGGCTGAGCCCAACCGCGAGAACCCCCAACTGGAGTCCGCCCACGATCCCGTCGAAGAAGACGGCCAGCATCAGCCGATCCCCAGGTAGGCGCGCCGGACGTCCGGGTTGTGCTCCAGGCTGGTGGCGTCACCCTCAAGCCGTATGTGGCCTTCCTCGAGCACATACCCGCGGTCGGCTACTCGCAGCGCCAGCGGCACCTGCTGCTCAGACACGAGGATGGTCATCCCCTCTGCACTGAGCCGATCGAGCGCGTCGTACGCGGCCTCGGCCAGCACGGGCGCCAGGCCAGTCGTGGGCTCGTCCAGCATCAGCAACCTCGGTGCCGACATCAGCGCGCGCGCGACGGCCAGCATCTGCTGTTCGCCGCCGCTCATGGTGCCGGCGAGTTGCGCTCGCCGTGCCCGCAACGTCGGGAACAACTCGAACACGGACTCCTGACGGGCGGGGTCGGCGCGATCCGGATATGCCCCGAGAACCAGGTTCTCCTCGACGGTCATCCCGGGAAACAGATGGCGCTCGGCGGGGACATAGGCCATCCCCCGGCGCGAGAGCCTGTGGGTTGCAGTCCCGGTCACGTCCTGTCCTGCAAACCGGACGCGGCCCGACGACGGCATGAGCAGTCCACACAGGGCGCGCAGCGTCGTCGTCTTGCCGGCGCCGTTCGACCCGATGAGCGCCACAGTCTCACCGGCCCGGACTTCAAACGAGACCCGGTGGACGACATCGGCGCCCCGGTACCCCACGGACAGGTCGGTGACCTCAAGCATCGCCTGGTGGCCTGGATCCCAGGTAGGCACTGACCACCTGCTCGTCGTTCATGACCTCGCGCGGCGTGCCCCTCGCCAGGAGGCGACCGAAGTTGAGCACGGCAACCTCCTCGGCGAGAGCCATGACGGCGCGCATCACGTGCTCGACCCAGATGATCGTCACGCCCTGTTCGTCCCGGATCCTGCGGATCACGTCGAGGGCCGAGGCAAGCTCGGTCGGATTCAGGCCAGCCATGACCTCGTCAAGAAGGAGCAGCCGGGGGTCTCCCGCCAGGGCACTGGCCAGGCCGAGCATGCGCTGCTCGTGGAGGGTGAGCCGGCCCACCGGCCAGTCGGCCTTGTCCGCAAGGCCGACCAGCGCCAGTGCCTCGTCGGCCGCGACAAGCGCGTCGGGTTCGGCCCGGCGACCTGCGGGAGCTCCGAACATGGCGTCGACGACGACGTTCTCGCGCGTGCTCATGGACGGCAGGGGACGCGGTGTCTGGCGGACCTGGGCGATCCCGTGTTGCCTGAGCGCGTGCACGGGCAGACTGGTGACATCCTGCCCGCTGACCGCAATACGGCCACTGGTCGCCCGGTGCATCCCGCAGATGCACTTGAGCAGCGTGCTCTTGCCTGCACCGTTGGGGCCGATGATGGCAAAGATGCTGCCCTGCTCGACGTCAAGGGTCACCCCATCGACGGCCGGGAGGCCGCCGAAGTGCTTCTTGACGTCGAGCAGGTCCAGTGCAGGGCCCACGAACCGGGTCACCCGGGCACGTAAGGCTCGAGCGGGTCAGCCTTGATCAGCACCTCGGGGTACCAGTTGGCGCCCTCGTTGATGCCGTCCGGCGGCGCCATCTGCTGCATGATGGTGAACACGGGCTGGGATTCGGCGAGCTCGCCCCACTCCGTCCAGCTCATCGTATGCGAGTAGCCGGGCAGCTCGAACGAGTTCTCATGGAGATACTGGGCAACCGCAACGGGGTCGTCACCGACCGCGCCCACGGCTTCGGCCACCATCGTCACGATGCCGTAGCCGGCGACGGCGTCGTCCTCCATGAAGTCAAAGCTCGTGGCTGCAACGAAGCGGCGAGCGAGGTCCTGGTACCCGGCGTCGGATGGGTCGGCGCACTTGAAGTCCGAGTACTTGCCCAAGGCCGTGTCTCCGACGTTGTCGTAGATCAGCGTGTATGGCGTCCAGGCGCCTGCGATGGGCACGTCGATGCCGAGGTCCGCGGCGGTCGTCGTGATCGGCCCGGCACCCGGCGGGTGGCCCGTCGCAATGATGAGCTCAGGGTCGAGCTCCTCCAGGCGTCGAACGAACGTGTCGGGCTCGAACGGCGGCTCAGGACCGAGCGGCGCCACCTCGATCTGAAGCTGGACGTCCGCGAGCGCGCCAAGGCTGTCGTCGATGGCGGCCTTCATGGCTTGACCCCAGGCGTAGTCGGCCACGATGGCACCGACGCGGGTCAGGCCCTCCTGCTCCACGTACTGCTGGACGGGCTGCATCGCCATGGGGGCTGAGGGCAGACACGTGCGGAAGGTGTACCGGCTGGCCTGCGTGAGTATCTCGCCGGCTCCGGCCTTGACGAGGAACAGAGGCACCTGCTCTGCCTCGGCCACCAAGGTGGTCGCCAAGCCGACGCCAGACGAGATGATTCCGCCAACGGCGACGACGCCGTCCTGGTCGATCATGCGCTCGAAAGCCGTCGTTGCCTCGTCCCCATCGTTCTGGGTGTCAGCCTCGACCAGCTCCAGCGGCCGACCGTCGACGCCTCCGCGCGCGTTGATCTCGTCGACGGCCATCTGCATGCCGGCCTGGACCTGGACACCCCACGGTGTGAACGGGCCCGTCAACGAGGTCAGCATGCCAACCCGGATCGGCTCGCCGGTGGGCTGTGCCGCCGGCGTCTCGGTACCGGTGGCCTCAGGGCTCTCGCTGGGCTCGGCTGGTTCATCGCCGTTGCATCCAGCCAGTATGAGCGCCGAGGCCGCAAACACTGCCAAGACACTGGTTGATCGTCGGACGTTCATCGGACCCTCCCGCTGGATCGCTGCCGTTGTCCCACGTGCTCGCCTGGGCTGTCGGACCCGAGGTCCGCCTGCAGGACTGGGTGGCCCGCGCTCCGACGCTCGTGGCCACCGGTCTGTGGCGCGTTGATGCCGCACCTCGTTGTGTTCTCAGAACGAACACTAATTCGTTCTACGAACACTCTAACCGCCGGGAGGTTGGAGGGCAACAACTACCGGTCGTGCCATCCTCGCCCGCCGTCAGCGTGCGACCGGTCGGCCGGAGACCGACACCTCGGTGTCGAGCTGGGAGCGGCAGGCGGCGTGCAGGAAGCAGGTCTGCTCGCCCATGTCGAGCACGTCCCGGCCAAACGCCTCGCCTTCGGGGGTGTCGAGGTGGACGTGGGTCTCGACCGGGTCCGCGGTGGGGCCATCGGTTGCATGCGGCGAGGAGAGGTGCAGCTCCTGGACCACGCGGTAGGCGTCCAGCTGCTTGCGGACGATCGCGGCGTAGCGACCGCACTGGGTCATGAAGCAGAAGGCGATGCCCGCTGCCAGGTAGGTGGCGGCGTCGGGGGCACGCCCCTGGCCGCCGTGCCCGGCAGGCTCGTCCGACAGGAACCGGAAGGTGGACCCGATCGGCGCCAGCAGGTCCTGCTCGATCTCCTTGACGCCGTCGGGGCGTCGCGTGCACACGCCACGAACGTGGAGCGTGCGGCTCTGCTCCGCCTTGAGGCTGGAGCCCACCCCACCCGGAGCGTCATGTACCTCCTCGGCTGGTGTCAGTCTGACGATGGACTCGCCGCCGGGCCCGACGACGTGGTCGACGAGACTCCCGAACCGCCGGAGGGGATCCGGTTCAGGCTGCCCGCCGAGGCTGTCGACGCGCCCGACGGGGACGTGCCGTCCGTTGACGGCGAGCGTGAACCGGCTGCGATGGACCCCCCGCAGCAGGCCGTTGACGGGAGCGCGCCGAACCGCGAGCTCAACGAGCTCCCGGAGGTGTCGGGCGTTGTCCGCCGCCTCCAGCTCGACGTGCAGAGCCGGATCGAGTGCGCCGCCCACCATCGTGCCGCGCAGCGCGGAGCCCTCCATGGTGTAGCGGTTGTCCAGCGTCAGGCGAAGATCATCGACCGTCACGGCACGGGTCACGAACAGGTCGACGATCTCGTCCAGGTAGGAGGCGGCCATTCCGGCAGTCATGAACGCCAGTGGACAGGGCGCCCGATCGTGCCCGGCCAGGTACGGGCCCTCGTCACTCGTCAGCCGCCATGCGTGCCCGCCGAGGGTCGTGGCCACCAGCGCCTCCTTCTGCATGCCGGCCAGGGAGCGCACCCAGGCCCGGACGGCAAGACCGTGACGGGGCGACGGCGGAGCCAGCCCGAGCGCTGCGCTGTCCACCGCCGCGAAGAGCGGGAGATCCATGGCTCCAAGAGCGTCCGGGGACCTCATGGTCGGTGCCGGTCACGTCCGCGGGGTCGCCTGACCCGGTTCCTGTTGTAGGGTGCCGTGCAGCAACGCACCGGGGAGGACGGGTGCCCGCCCGGCTCAACCCGCCGTTCCGCGCCGACCATGTCGGCTCGCTGCTGCGGGCGCCCCAGGTCCTCGCAGCCCGCGAGGAGGTGGCCGCCGGGGAGATGACGCCGGCGCAGCTCCGCCAGGTCGAGGACGAGGCCATCGCGGCGATGATTCCTCGGCTGGAGGACACGGGCCTGGTGTCCATCACCGACGGGGAGTACCGACGGGCCTGGTTCCACCTCGACTTCCTTCAGCAGCTGGACGGCGTCGCCGTGACTGGGACGATCGCGTCGAGCTCTGGGTCGAAGGACACCGTCGGCATGTCTCCGCCGAAGGTCACCGTCACCGGCAGGCTGTCCCACACCCACCACATCCAGGTGGCCGACTACGAATTCCTGCGGAAGCAGACGGCCCAAGTCCCCAAGGTGTGCATCCCGTCGCCCACCATGGCCCACTTCCGCGGTGGCCGCGCCGGCATCGACATCGAGTCCTACCCCGACCTCGACGAGTTCTTCGAGGATCTGGCCCAGTGCTACCGCGAGGAGATCGCCAGCCTGTACGAGGCGGGGTGCCGTTACATCCAGCTCGACGACACCAACCTCGCCTACCTTTGCGATCCGATGATGCGCGAGGGCGTCGTCGAACGCGGCGACGACCCCGACGAGCTGCCGCGGACCTACGCCGCCCTCATCAACGCGGCGATCCGCGATGTTCCGGACGACATGACCACCGCCGTGCACTTGTGTCGGGGCAACTACAAGTCGACCTTCTTCGCGTCGGGCGGCTACGAGGCCGTGGCCGAGGTTCTGTTCACCGAGCTCGACGTCGACGCCTTCTTTCTCGAGTACGACGACGAGCGGTCGGGAGACTTCGCGCCGTTGCGGTTCGTCCCTGCGGACAAGACCGTCGTGCTCGGGCTGATCACCTCGAAGACGCCGCGGCTCGAGACCGAGACCGAGCTTCTGGCCCGGATAGAGGAGGCGAGCCGCTACGTCGACATGGCCCAGCTCTGCCTCAGCCCGCAATGCGGCTTCGCCAGCACCATGGAGGGCAACCGGCTGACCGAGGACGAGCAGTGGGCCAAGCTGCGGCTGGTCGTCTCCACCGCGGAGAAGGCCTGGGGCAGCGTCACGGCGGCGTAGCGTCTCGTCACCTCCCGTTTCCGCGGGCACGGCTCAGGTTGACGTGCAGGAAGTGCGCGATGTCGTCCCAGCTCGGACCCGTTCCCTCCACGATCGTCTCGTGCCCTCCACGATTGGTGGACCACATCGTCGCGGCCTCGGCGTCGATGATGTCGTCGACCGAATGGCCGGCGTCGGGCACCAGGGTGAAGATCGCCTCGTTGCCCTCGGCCGTGGAGGTGGTGTAGACGAGCTGGCTCTGGTTGTACGGCAACAGTGGGTCGGCAAGGCCGTGGAGGACCCAGATCGGGATCTCCACACCCGCGATGTAGGTGCTCGGGTCCGCCGCCTCGGTCTCGTCGGGGCAGTCTTGGATGCTCAGCAGCATGGTCGGGAAGACCTCACCGGGGCACTCGATCAGGAAGCCCTCGGGCGACGTGGGCGAGTCGTGCGGGTACGCGAACCCCATGGGCAGGTCGTGTTCTGCCGCGAACTCGTCCATGGACAGGAAGTCGGTCGGCGGGAAGAACGGCACGGCGACATGGACGGCGCTGGAGATGCCGTCGGCTCCCTCCTCGCCGGGCAGCTGCATGATGTCGCTGGTCGTCGCGGCAAAGGCGGCCGCCCAACCTCCCGATGAGTTGCCCATGAAGGCGAACCGGTTTGGGTCGATGCCGTGCTCGCCGGCGTGCTCGCGCAGCCAGCGGATGGCGGCTCGGATGTCGTGGCCCTGGGCCGGGAACCGGGCGTCGAAACTGGAGCGGATGCTGATGGTCGCCACGGCGTAGCCCCTGGCCGTGAACTCCTCGGCGATGGCGATGGCCCCACCCGAGTCCTTCGCCGTGTTGCTGAACCAGGCCGAGCCGGAATGCCAGATGACCAGCGGTAGAGACGCGGCGCCGGGCACATCCGGCAAGTACAGGTCGAGCAGGTTGCCAGGCAGATGCGGGCCATAGGCGAGGTCTTCGATCTCGGCGACCTCGTAGGTCGGCGGTGCAGCACGGACGGGCGTGACGAGGGCAACGGTCACGGCGAGAGTGGCGGCCAGCGCAAGGACGAGCCGGACGTGTCGGACCCCGACTTCTGTTGTTGGTGTGATGTGCTGCATGAGCGTGCCTCCCGGGTGTGCGTGTGTCGGCTGACGGCGCACCCGCCATTGCCCAGACAGTCGTGATGTTCGCTGTACGAACAGACGTGCGCTATCCGTACACCATTCATAGCAAGGACGCCCACGTTCCGCAAGGGCACGCCGCGGACCAGGACCGATACGGGAGATCGTTGTGCCTGGCCCAGTCCGACGTACGCATATGGTGCGCACGACCGCCTTCGTGATCCGGCCGACAACGCGCCCGAGTGCTCAGGCCCCAGACTGGCAGCGGCGACTTCGAGTACTCGCCGCGGCACGCCGTCATCGTCGACGTCGAACCCGGCGCCCTCCGTTCACTGGTGCTCGTCCGTCGCGAAGTGTGCTGCCGTAGGTGGCCAGCGAGAGCAGGACGAATGCCGCCATGACCGCGCCGCCTCCCGTTGAGGGCATCGGTCCTGACGCAGGTCCGGCGCCCGACGGCGTCGACGGACCGCCGGAAGTGGCGTCGACCATCTCGACGCTCTCCTCGACGGTGATCCCGTTCATGACTCGGTCCCGCGCCGTAACGCGGATCGTCATGGACCCACCTGCAAGCGCCAAGGGATCGTCGATCGGAACATCGATCGTGATCGCGTACGGCGCCGGTGTCCCAGGGGGAGCCTCGCGGCCCCACTCGTGGAGCGGGACCGCCGCGCTCCCGACGGACACATCGCCCACGAGAACGGTCACGTCATAACTCGACGCCTCGTTGGTCTCGACACGAACCGGGATCGAGCCGGTCGCCAGCACCTCGTCAACCGAGCCCGCAACCGCCGACAGGTCAACCACAAGTTGGGGCGGATCCGTCTCCCGCATGAACATGTCCAGAAAATCGGCAACGCCGCGCCAGTTCGCGGAAAACTCCCAATCGAGTTCGGGCGGGCCGTGCCCAATCACCTCGCCCCCGCAGTTCACCGACTCGAAGTAGGTGTAATGGCGACCCGGGCTCGAGGGCTGCGTACACCGGCGCGTGGTTGTGGCCGTCCATGGAATAGAAACGAATGTTGTTGCACCGGTCTCGAAGGGCCTCGTAGAGGTAGACGCTCTGTCCATGCGGCACCAGCGAGTCCGATGATCCGTGGAAGAGCATCATCGGGGGATCGTCCGGCGTGATGTACCGGATCGGGTTGGCCGACTGCACCATTGCCTCGCACAACGGGTCGTAGCCGTACAGCGGGTTGCCGTCGTTCCGCGAGTCCCCGACCGTGCAACCCGTGACGCGCGACTCTGGCGAGTCCGGGCTGTCATGGTCAAGCGCTGACGGCGGACCGAACCCGTGGTAGGGCGGGTTCATCAGCGAGAAGTCCGTCGGTGGGTGCAAGGGAACCGACGCCTGGACGTCGCTGGAGTGGCTGCCTTCCCACGGGCCGAGGGTGCCTTCGAGATCCACGGTGTACACACTGCCGTCCGGAAGCTCCCACTCGAAGCTCGACCCGTTGGTCGTGCCTTCGAAGGCCGCCTGCCAGCCGCCCGACGAGAACCCGGAAACCGCGATTCGATTCGGGTCAAGCCGGTACGCGTATTTCTCCCCCGCCGGGCGCTCGTCGGTGACGGTGTGGTCGTCCGGGCGGGTCCAGCCGTCCGCATTGGCGCGCAGCCACCGGATGGCGGCATTCATGTCCCACGTCTGGCACGGGAACGTGCAGCGCCCGGAGGACGTGTCGTTGACGCCCGCGAAGGCGTAGCAATACTCGGTCATGGGATGCGACGTCCCATTCGTGTCCGTGCTCATCCAAGCCGACCCCGGATTGTCGATGAAGATGGGGAGGGGTTCTTCGCAGCCCTCCGGGACCACGAGATTCAGTTCCCACTGCCCGGCATCACCAGGAACCAGCCTGCCCTCCTTCTCGATGCACAGATCGGGGAAGTCGTCACAGCCGTCGCCCTCGGTGTAGTCCACGGCAATCATGCTCACGGCTGCCGACGTCCCGGTCTGTGCGACAGCCTGGTCAACAAGAGCCGTCGAGGCCGCCAGGAGCAGCGTCACGGCAGCCGCAACCGCGAGCACATGCGACCGCGAGCGTCGAAATGGGCTCTCCGCGGACGCGCAGATGCGGCTCACGGGTTTGTCGATGGCATGGGCCGTGCTGTCCACGCGGCAACTCCCGCCGTCGTGCGCCCGGTCCGCGCTTGAGGTCGCTGCCCACAGGAAGCGACCGTTCATCTAGCGAACAATTGTCCGTTGAACGAACGCAACCCTACTGAGCCAGACCGTCCCCGTCAACGGGTCCGTCGGAGACGTCACGCCACCCGGTTGGCCAAGGCTCCCGTCAGCTTCTCGGCCGTCGACAGGAGCGCCGGAACGAACCGTGCCTGGAGCTCCGACTTGGGCGTGCGGCTCACGTGGGTGGACACGTTCATGGCTGCGACGATCGTCCCGTTCGGGCCCAGGATCGGCGCGGCGATCGAGCGCACACCGACCTCCAGCTCCTGGTCGACGAGGGCAAAGCCGTTCGAGCGGACCTTCGCGATTCGCTCGAGAAGCTGCGCGACGGTCCCGATCGTGTGCGGCGTCGGATCCCGCCGGTCGCTGCGATCCCACAGGTCACGCACCTGGTCGTCGGGCAGCCCGCTCAGCAGCACGTGCCCGAGCGACGTGCGATAGGCCGGAAACCGGGTCCCCAGCCCGATCGACACGGTCATGACCCGGTTCGCCGGGATGCGGGCGACGTAGACCACGTCTGCGTCGTCAAGCACCCCCACCGAGCTGGCCTCGTGCAGCTCCTCGCTCAGGTCCTCCAAGTAGGGCAGGGCGAGCTCGGGGATACCGAACGAGGACAGGTAGGCGTACCCAAGGTCCATGACTCTTGCGGTCAGCTGGAACCGGTCGCCGCGCCGGCGGACATAGCCGAGCTGCTCGAGGGTCATGAGCAGCCGGCGCGCCGTGGCTCGGTTCAACTCGCAGGCGCGGGCGACCTCGGCAAGAGTCATGGTCGGTTGCTGGCGGTCGAATGAGCGGATCACACTCAGGCCGCGTTCGAACGCGCGGACGGTCTCGCTCATCGTCGACCGCTCGGTTGACACCAAGGAGGGGCGATGGTTGCATCCGTTCACTGAATGAACAGGCGTTCGCTGCGTGAACGTACCCGCGTTTTTGGGCCAGATGATGACGACATTGAAGCATGCACACGACTCGGGCAACAGCCGCGCCGGCAGCCCGGACCAGCGAGTGGCCCGTGGATGACACTGAACGGGCCCGACGAGGCATGCGAGTGCGCCGGACGGTGCTCGGTGACGACCATGTTGACGCTGCAATCGCTGCCACCACGCGGCTCGACCGCCCGTTCCAGGACCACATCGTTGGAGCAGCCTGGGCCGACGTGTGGGACCGGCCCGGCCTGGACCTTGCCACCCGCAGCCTCCTGACCATCGCACTGCTCGCCGCGCAGGGCAACGAGGTGGAGCTGGCCATGCATCTGCGCGCTGCCCGACGTACTGGCGCGGCCCCTGAGCAGATCGCCGAAGCGCTGCTGCACGTCGCCGTGTATGCCGGCGTCCCTGCGGCGAATGCGGGCTTCGCTGCGCTGGGCCGCGAGTATCGGGACGACGCGGCACCGGCAGCCACAGATGGCGAAAGCTCGTGAGCGAGTCCGCATACCGGCCCCGCGACGACGAAGCGTCGCCCCCCCTCGACCACCCGCCGTACCGGTCGACGAGCCTGCGCCACCCCGTACGACCGCTCGTGCCCTTGCCCCACACGATCTCCGAGATCACGGGGCCCGGCCCTGCGATCAGCGCGGTCACGCCTGCAGACGCGGACCTGACCACCAACGCGGCCGTCGGAGGGGAGGCCATCGGCGAGAGGATCCTGGTGACCGGACGCGTCCTCGACGAGACGGGCGAGCCCGTACCTGACACGCTCATCGAGATCTGGCAGGCCAACGCCGCAGGCCGCTACGTCCACGAGCGCGACCAACACCCCGCACCCCTCGACCCCAACTTCCGCGGCACCGGCCGGTGCCTGACTGAGGCGGACGGTTCCTACCGGTTCCTGACCATCAGGCCGGGCGCCTATCCCTGGGGAAACCACCCGAATGCCTGGCGTCCGGCGCACATCCACCTCTCGCTGTTCGGCCCCGCGCTCGCAACGCGGCTGGTCACCCAGATGTACTTTCCGGACGATCCGCTCCACGAGCTCGACCCGATTCTGGGTGCCGTCCCCCGAGCCCACTGGGATCGTCTCATCGCCACCTACGACCACGACATCACCGAGCACGAGTGGGCCCTGGGCTTTCGCTTCGAGATCGTCCTGCGAGGCCCCGAGGCGACCCCGTTCGAGTCCAGAGGCGCCGGGTCGCCGGCATGAGCGCGCACTCGCAGACACCTTCGCAGACGATCGGTCCGTTCTTCCACGATGGCCTGATGGGGCTGGGCGGCGACCTTGCACCCGAGGGTGCCGCTGGGCGGCGTGTGCGCATCGAGGGTCGCGTCCTGGACGGGGCAGCCGAGCCCGTCGACGACGCGATGGTGGAGGTGTGGCAGGCGGACGGACAGGGTCGCTATCGACATCCGTTCGATGGCCGGTCCAGCGGGGTCGAGCGCTCGTTCGTCGGCTTCGGGCGAATGGCTTCCGGCTCCGACGGCACGTACCGACTCGATACGGTCCTGCCGGGCACGGTGCCCGGTCGCGGCGGCAGCATCCAGGCTCCCCACCTCAACGTCCAGGTCTTTGCTCGTGGACTGCTGGTACACCTCTCGACCCGCATCTACTTCGAGGGGGAGCAGGCAAACGACGGCGACGAAGTGCTCGGAACCGTCCCTCCCGAGCGTCGGGACACGCTGGTTGCACGGGCCGATGGCGAGGCTGGCGGCGTCGCCTGCTACCGGTTCGACGTGGTTCTCCAGGGCGAGAACGAAACCGTCTTCTTCGACCTGTGAGGAACGATGTGGCACGCATTCTTCCGCTGGCAGACGCCATCGACCAGAACGTGCGGGACGGCGACACCGTCGCGCTCGAGGGGTTCACCCACCTGATCCCGTTTGCGGCCGGCCACGAGATCATCCGTCAACAATGCCAGGACCTCACGCTCGTACGGATGACTCCGGATCTTGTCTACGACCAGCTGATCGGGATGGGGTGCGCCCGGCGGCTCGTGTTCAGCTGGGGCGGCAACCCGGGTGTGGGCTCGTTGCATCGATTGCGGGACGCGGTGGAGAACGGTTGGCCCCGACCGCTTGACCTGGAGGAGCACAGCCACGCCGCGATGGCCAGCGCCTACGCGGCCGGCGCTGCGGGGCTGCCCTTCGCGGTCCTGCGCGGATACGCCGGCTCGGACCTCCGCGTGGTCAATCCGAACATCCGAGAACTGGTGTGCCCCTTCACCGGCGAGCAGCTCGCGGCTGTTCCCGCCTTGCGCCCCGACGTGACGGTCATCCACGCGCAGCGGGCCGATCGCCGTGGCAACGTCCTGATCGAGGGCATCGTCGGCGTTCAGAAGGAGAGTGTCCTCGCGGCGCAGAGGGCGGTGATCACCGTCGAGGAGATCGTCGAGGATCTCGCGCCCCCGAGCCCGAACTCCGTGGTCCTGCCGAGCTGGGTGATCGACGCGGTCGCACTAGCTCCGCGCGGCGCCTACCCCTCGTACGCACACGGCTACTACGACCGGGACAATGCCTTCTACCAGGAGTGGGACGGCATCTCCCGGGATCGCGGGCGTTTCCGCACGTGGATGGAGGCGCACGTGCTGGCAGTGGCGCCCGCAGCCGTCGACTGAGGGGCACGGACATGGAGCACTCCCGGGACGAGCTGATGACCATCGTCGCCAGCCGCGCGCTCGAAGACGGCGACATCTGCTTCGTCGGCATCGGCGCGCCCTCGGCGGCGTGCAACCTCGCGAGACTCACCCATGCCCCCAACCTGGTGCTGATCTACGAGTCGGGGACCATCGAGACAAGACCCCGGGTGCTGCCGCTGTCCATCGGCGATGGCGAGCTCTGCGAGACGGCGCTCACCACGGTGTCCGTGCCGGAGATGTTCCAGTACTGGCTCCAGGGTGGGCGCATCTCCAAGGGGTTTCTCGGAGGGGCGCAGATCGACCGGCATGCCAACATCAACACGACCGTGATCGGGGACTACCAGGCTCCGGACGTCCGCCTGCCGGGCGGCGGCGGAGCGCCGGAGATCGCCGCCTGCTGCGAGCAGGTGCTCGTCACTGCCAAGCACACGCGACGGACCTTCGTCGACCGCGTGGACTTCGTCACCTCGCTCGGGCAGGGCACCGGGCCCGGCGATCGCAAGCGCGCAGGGCTGTCGACCGCCGGGCCGGTCATGGTGATCACCGACCTTGGAACCCTCGAGCCGGACTCGGAGACCGCCGAGCTCGTCGTCACCTCGCTGCACGAGGGAGTCACGCCCCACGAGATCCGGGAGGCAACCGGCTGGCCGATCCGGTTTGCTGACAACCACGGGTCGACCCCGCCACCAACCGACGAGGAGCTGTCCGTGCTTCGCGACCTCAAGGAACGCACCAACCGGGCGCACGCTGGTGGCTGACCGCTGGTCCGACGGCTTGGTCGAAAGCGGTTTCGGCAGCACGCGGATGGCGAGGCTCGTTGGGTGGGACCAGCGCGTCCGGGCGATGGTCCGGGTCGAGGCGGCCCTAGCGGCGGCACAGGCACGGATCGGGCTGCTCCCACGGGATGCGGCAGCCGCGGTCATCGCCGCCTGTGAACGTGTGATCGTCGACCCGGACCGCCTCGCACAACAGAGCGCCCCCGCTGGCACGCCCGTCATCGCGCTCCTGGCTCAGCTCAGGGAGCAGGCCGGCGCCGGATCCGATCACCTTCACCACGGCGTCACCAGCCAGGACATCGTGGACACGGCCACGGTCCTCCAGCTGCGCGATGCCCTCGACCTGCTGGACGGGGAACTGCTCGAGGCAGGCGACCGTCTCGCCGACCTGGCCGACCGTCACCGGGACACGCTGGCGGCTGGGCGAACGCTGGGCCAACACGCCGTCCCGGTCACCGTCGGGCTGCGGGCCGCCCGCTGGCTCGGCCTCGTCGACCGGCGGATCCAGCAGATGCGGAGCGTTCGCGAGCGCGTGCTCGTGGTCCAGCTCGGCGGCGCTGCCGGAACGCTCGGCGCCTTCGGAGCCAACGGCGTCGGGCTGATGGCGGCCGTGGCCGACGAGCTCGACCTCGCCGTCCCGGACCTGCCCTGGCACGCCGAGCGCGATCGGATCCTGGAGCTGGCAGGGGCACTGGCAGGCGTTGCCGGCGGCGTGTTGACCATCGCGGGCAACCTGGTCCTGCTGGCCCAGACCGAGGTCTCGGAGGTGCGCGAGACCGCCGCAGCCGATGCCGGCTCGTCGGCCATGCCCCACAAGCACAACCCCGTCCATGCGATCGCCGCTCGGGCGGCGGCACGACTCGCCCAGGGTGAACTCGGCGTCCTGCTGGCACCGGACGTTCACGAGCACGAGCGCGCCGCGGGCGCATGGCAGGCCGAGTGGATCGCCCTGCCGGGATCCCTCGTCCGCACGGCGGGGGCGCTCGAACGGCTCATCGCCGCGCTCGAGGGACTTGAGATCGACGCCCCGCACGCGCTACGAAACCTGGCATCCGGCCACGGGGCAGTCGCCTCCGAGGCCCTCGCGATGCTCCTTGCCATCCACCTGGGACGCACTCGTGCTGAGGAGCTGACCGCCGAGCTCGTCCGGACAGCCGGCGCCGACCAGCGCCACCTCGCCGACGTTGCCGCCGAGGACGGCAGGGTCACCGCCGTGGTCCCCCCCGACGACGTCCGGGCCGCGCTTGCACCGGAAGCCTGGCTGCACGCCGTCCCGGAATTGATCGACCGCGCGCTTGCCACCCACGGGGCTGTCGCCGCTCGTGACCCGACATGAGCGATCGATTCGCCGTCGCCGACGACGGCACGCGGCTGTACTCCCGGAGCGACGGGGACTCCGAAGCGCCCCCGCTCCTGCTGTGCAACTCGCTCGGGACCACGCTCGCGACGTGGGACCTCACCGCCGACTCATGGAGCCGGTCGCGCCGGGTGATCCGCTTCGATCAGCGCGGCCACGGGCGCTCCGACGCTCCTGCTGGCCCCTACGACCTTGCCCGGCTCGGCCGTGACGCCGTGGCGGTGCTCGACGCCTGGGAGGTGCCGCAGGCCGACGTGTGCGGTATCTCGCTGGGCGGCCAGGTCGCCCTCTGGCTCGCGGCCCACGAGCCCGATCGGGTTGCACGGATCGTCCTGGCTGACACAGCTGCGCGGGTGGGCTCCCCCGAGGCGTGGCAGGAACGCGCAACCCTCGTTCGTGCCGGCGGCATGGGCGCGGTCGTCGAGCTGGTCATGGAGCGCTTCTTCAGCCACGCCTTCCGGAGCCGTGCCGAGCCAGTACTCGAACAGGCCCGCGACCAGCTGCTGTCCACCGCCGTCGAGGGGTACGCCGCCAGCTGCGAGGCGCTGGCGATCGCAGACCTTCGCGACGAGGCGGGCCGCGTGGTCGCGTCGGCGTTGGTCGTCGTCGGGACCGAGGACGAGGCCACCCCGCCCGACCAGGCCCGCGACCTCGATGGGCTCCTGCCTGATTCGGTTCTCGTCACTCTGGAGGGTGCCGGGCACTTGTCCCATCTGGAACAGCCGGATCGATTCGCAAGGCTCGTCGACGGGTTCATGGCCGGCCTCACGGCGTCCGAGATCCGCTGACGGCGCGAAGCGTCCACGCGAGGAGATCATGCGCACCCAAGTTGCCATCATCGGGGGCGGGCCGGCCGGCTCGTTGCTGTCGCATCTGCTCGACGACGAGGGGATCGACAACGTGGTGCTGGAGCAGCGCAGCCGCGACTACGTCCTCGGACGAATCCGGGCAGGGGTCATCGAGCATGGCACCGCAGATGTCCTTCGCGCAGCGGGACTCGGTGAGCGCCTCGACCGCGAGGGGATGATCCACGAGGGCGTCGGGCTGGCCTTCGGAGGCCGGCGGCTTCGAGTCGACTTCGCCAGTCTGACCGGGAAGTACGTGATGATCTACGGGCAGACCCAGATCCAGGAGGATCTCTACGAGGCCGCCACCGCCCGCGACGCAAGATTCGTGTTCGAGGCGGATGACGTCGCCCTCCACGACATCCAGTCGGAGTCCCCGTGGGTGACCTGCACGATCGACGGGGCCAGCGAGCGGCTCGACTGCGACTTCGTCGCGGGCTGTGATGGCTCCCACGGAGTCTCGCCGACCGTCATCCCGGCCGGAGCGCGACGGACCTTCACGCGCGACTACCCGTTCGGGTGGCTCGGGATCCTGTCCGAGACCGCGCCGATAGACGAGGAATTGATCTACGCCAACCACGAACGCGGCTTTGCGCTGTGCTCGATGCGGCACGCACACCTGAGCCGCTACTACGTGCAATGTCGGCTCAAGGACGACATCGAGGACTGGTCCGACGATCGATTCTGGTCCGAGCTGGTGTCGCGACTTCCAGCCGAGGCGACCGCCGACCTCGAGACCGGCCCCTCGATCGAGAAGTCGATCACGCCGTTGCGCAGCTTCGTCGCCGAGCCGATGCAGTGGGGGCGGCTGTTCCTGGCCGGCGACGCCGCGCACACTGTGCCACCCACCGGTGCCAAGGGGCTCAACCTCGCGCTGGGCGACGTCGTCTACCTGTCGTGGGCGTTTCGGGACCACTATCACCGAGCCGACGACCGCGGGCTGGAGGGCTACAGCGACCGGGCCCTGCTGCGGGCATGGAAGTCGGTGCGCTTTTCGTGGTGGATGACCACGCTGCTGCACCGGTTCCCGGAGACGGACGACGGCTTTGACCGACGCCTCCAACAGACCGAGCTCGAGTATCTCGCGTCGTCACGCGCGGCTCAGCAGTCCCTCGCCGAGAACTACGTGGGGCTGCCGCTGTGATGGCGTCGCGGTCAGGTGGAAGGCAATCGCATGCGTGACGTGGTGATCTGCGAGCCCCTTCGAACGCCCGTCGGCCGCTTCGGCGGCGTCTTACGCGACGTCGAGGCCACGCGGCACCTCCAGCGCGTCCCGACGCGACACCCGGGCCAAGACCTCGTCACGCGGTGGCTTGTCCCTGATCCGCTTGAGCTCGGTGGCCAAGTACTGCTGCAAGGACTGGCCGCACGCCTCGGCGCGCCGCTGGAGCTCTGCGTGGACCTCGTCGGGGAGGTCGCGAGCCAACACGTTCGGCATGCTTGCATTGTGCAAGCCCAACGTCCAACCGCAACCCACCCCAGGTCCGGCTCGAGGGGTGGCTTGATCGTCGAACGATTGGGCCATCACGCCCCGGGCGCAAGGGGACTGCCGTAGGGAGCCGCGCGGGACCGATAGAAAGTCTAGAAGTATAGTATTAGGGGCTAGACTTTCTACGCTCTGGCATCTGACGCGTTGGGCATCGCGGCGTGTGCCAGCTGAGACCGGTGATCGGGAAGGAACCCGCGTGAGTGACCGGAGCGAGTTCCACGACCAGATTCGCAGTGGGGTTCGCGAGATCTGCACGGACTTTCCCGACGAGTACTGGCAAGAACACGAGGACCGACACGAGTTCCCATGGGACTTCTACAAGGTGATGGCTGACGCCGGTTGGATAGGGATCGCGATCCCCGATGAGTACGGCGGCGGAGGGTGCGGCATCACGGAAGCCTCGATCGTCCTCGAGGAGGTCGCCGCATCCGGTGCCGCGATGAACGGCGCGAGCTCGATGCACCTGTCCGTCTTCGGCATGAACCCTGTCGTGAAGTACGGCTCCGACGCGATGAAGAAGAAGTACCTCCCTCGGGTGTCGACCGGAGATCTTCACGTGGCGTTCGGCGTGACCGAACCGGACGCCGGCACCGACACCACATCGATCACAACGTCCGCTCGACATGAGGGAGATACATACATCGTTCGTGGTCAGAAGGTCTGGACGAGCAAGGCGCAGGACTGCGAGAAGGTCCTGTTGCTTGCCCGAACCACCCCCCTCGAGCAGTGCACGAAGCGCACCGATGGCATGACACTGTTCCTGGCGGATCTTCAGCGGCCTGAGGTCGACATCCGGCCGATCCCGAAGCTCGGGCGCAACGCGGTTGCGTCCTGTGAGGTCCGGTTCGACGATCTCGAGGTGCCCGAGGATGACCGCGTCGGCGAGGAAGGTCGTGGGTTTACGTACCTGCTCGACGGACTGAATCCTGAGCGCATCCTGATCGCCGCCGAGGCGCTCGGCACGGGCCGAGCGGCGCTCGATCGCGCCGTCGCCTACGCGAAGGAACGCATCGTCTTTGGCAGACCCATCGGCAAGAACCAGGGCATCTCCTTCCCGTTGGCCAAGGCTCACATGCGACTGCGAGCGGCCGAGCTGGCCATCCGGGACGCGTCTGAGCGCTACGACAAGGGGCTGCCATGCGGTGAGCAGGCCAACACGGCCAAGTTCCTGGCCGCCGAGGCGGGCTTCTTCGCAGCCGACCGGGCCATGCAGACCCACGGCGGATTCGGCTATGCCGACGAGTACCACGTCGGGCGCTACTGGAAGGAGGCACGGCTGTTGAAACTGGCGCCCCTCCCCCAGGAGATGGTCCTCAACTACATAGCTGAGCACGTCTTGGGACTGCCGAGGTCGTACTAGGAACGGAACCGGACGGCATGGCTCTTCGCATTGCGAACTGCAGCGGCTTTTTCGGCGACCGCCTGTCCGCCGCGCGGGAGATGATCGACGGCGGCCCGATCGATGTCCTGACGGGCGACTGGCTTGCCGAGATCACGATGGGCGTCCTTGCTTCGCAGCGCGCCCGCAACGATGACCGTGGGTATGCGCACACGTTCGTCCAGCAAATGGACGATGTGCTGATCGACTGCCTGGACCGGGGCGTCCGGGTCGTGTCGAACGCGGGCGGACTCAACCCGAGGTCATGTGCCGCAGCCGTCCGGGCAATCGGCTTGTCCGCTGGACGTGATGTCAAGGTGGCCGTGGTCGAAGGCGACGACGTGACTGAGCTGGTCAACGGCAGGCTCGCGGAGGGATGGCCGGCTCCTCACCTCGGAACGAACGAGTCGCTCACCGAGATCGACGCACACCTGGTTGTCGCCAACGCCTACCTCGGCGGGTGGGGGATCGCGGCGGCCCTTGATCGCGGCGCCGACGTCGTCATCACGGGACGCGTCAGCGATGCGTCGGTGGTCGTTGGGGCCGCAGCCGCACACTACGGCTGGGCTCGCGATGCATGGGACGAATTGGCGGGCGCCGTCGTTGCTGGCCACATCATCGAGTGCGGTCCCCAAACCGCGGGAGGGAACTATCCCTTCTTCGCGGAGCTTCCGGACACCACCCATCTTGCCTTCCCGATCGCCGACGTTGCCGAGGATGGTTCGGCCACCATCTACAAGCACGCCGGAACCGGCGGGGCCATCACGTGCGAAACCGTGACCGCCCAGCTGCTGTACGAGATTCACGGTCCGCGCTATCTCAATCCGGACGTCGTGGCGAGGTTCGACACAATCCGATTGCGTCAGGACGCGTCCGACCGGGTGCACGTGAGCGGTACGACAGGCGAGCCGGCACCCGAGACACTGAAGGCAGGCTTGATCTGCGAGCATGGTTGGACCAATTCCGTGACCTTCCTGCTCACCGGGCGCGACATCGAGCGCAAGTCCGCCTTCGCTGAGGAGGTGCTCTGGTCTTCGATCTCGGGTGGCCGTGACGCGTTCGACGAGACGAGCGTCCGTCTGCTGCGGGCTGATCGGGAGGATCCCGAGACTCTCGAGGAGGCGACGGCTCTGCTCACGATCTCCGTCGCCGGCCGGGACCCGGATGCCGTCCACTCGTTCAGCCGGCGCGCCGTCGAGACCTTGCTCGCCGGCTATCCGGGTCAGGCTTTGACGTCACCACCGTCTGGGGCGACCCGGCGACGGCTCTTTTGGCCCACACTTCTGCCCGCCAGGGATGTCGTGCAGAGCGTGACCATGGATGCCGTCAGCTGGCAGGTGGATGTTCCGGAATCGACGACTTGGGCAGCAGCAGGCCGCGGTCGGGCCGGCGCTCAACCGGCGACTTCGACGTCCGGCGGTCGTCCTGGAGCAGCGACGGTCCGGCGTCCATTTGGATCCGTCGTGGGCGCCCGTTCCGGCGACAAGGGCGGCGACGCGGTCGTCGGCCTCTGGGCGCGGCTCGACGAGACGTTCACCTGGCTCGACGGCTGGTGGGTGGAGGATCACGTACGTGATCTGCTGCCCCGATCGGATCGCCATCGGCAACTTCACCTGTGGCGGCTGCCGAATCTGCGGGCTGTAGGTGTCACCATCCCCGGCTATCTGGGCCGCGGCGCCGCACACAACCTCGCGCTCGACCCTCAGGCGAAGGGGCTCGGCGAGTACCTGCGTGCCCGTCATGTCGACCTGCCCGCTTCTCTCCTGGACGGCCCGTAACCGGAGCGGGCATGGGGATCATCGCCGGGATTCTCGTACGAGGGGCTCGTCGGCGAGAAGCGCTCCCTCCGACTGGAGCCGGGCGACGGCTTCGTCTTCGACTCCCAGCCACTCAGCCAAGATCTCTTGGTTGTGTTCTCCGAGGAAAGCGGGGCCACGCCGAGGCCCGCAGGCTGCGGCGGAGTATCGGTAGGGCATCCTGACGACCGGACGGGTCCCGCCGGCTCGGTCGTCAACCTCCACGGAGACCCCGCGTTCGGTGACCGTCGGCGAGTCGAGCACGTTGTGTGGCCCGCGCACGTTGGCCCAGGCTAGACCCGCTGCCTCAAGGTTGGCCAACAGCTCGTCCCGGTCCTTGAACGACAAGGCCCAGTCGCGGACGGCGGCAGCGCGATGGGCGAACTTCTGCTCCCTCGCAACTCCAGGTGGCGCGTCGGGAAGGTTCGCGTAGCCGGACAACGACGTCCACAGCTTCTTCTGGTCGGCGCCGACCATCACATCCCCATCCGGATGGTGGAAGATCTCACCGCGCGCTGGCCAGAACGGGAAGTTGTCCTCGAGGCTGTAGTGGATGTAGTCGTCGGTGGCGAGCATCGAATCGAGCATGCTCACATCAATGTGCTGCCCGTGTCCCGTGGCTTCGCGGTGGCGCAACGCAGCGAGGATGGCGATGGCCCCATGGAGGGCAACGGTCGAGTCCGCGAGGGCGAGGGGGATGTCGGAGGCGGGCCCGCCATCCAGCTCGACGGCTCGGCCCAACAGCCCTGACTCGGCATGAATGACGGGGGCGTAGGCCCGACGGTTGGCTTCGGGGCCTTGCTGGCCGAACCCGGAGATCGACAGCACGATGAGCTTGGGGTTCACCGTAAGGAGGGCACTTGGGCCGAGCCCGAGTCGCTCCATGGTTCCGGGACGGAAGTTTTCGATGAGGACGTCGCTGACGCGGGCGAGCTCATGCGCAAGGTGCCTGCCCTGCTCGGATTGCAGGTCCACTCCGAGGTTCCGCTTGCCTGCGTTCAACTGGGTGTAGAGACCTGAGTGGGGGTAGTGGCTGACGCCGAACGCGTGAGTGATGTCGGACGATGGCCGTTCCACCTTGACCACGTCGGCCCCGAGGTCGCTGAGGATCCGACCGACGAACGGGCCCGACAGTGCTCGCGAAAGGTCGACGACGCGCACGCCCGCCAGTGGGTAGTCGGGCTGCTGCTGGTTTCTGTCGTCTTGCATCGTCGGTCCTTGTGTCGCTGGCGGGGGTCAAGCGACCCCGGTCTCCAGGGGAGACTCGAGGACGCCGAAGGGGTCGTAGGGATATCCCAGAGCAGTCCGGAAGACACCCCAGACCTCTCCGATCGTCGCGTCGCGAGTGAAGGCATCCACCATCGCCTCGTAGGGATTCGCGCCCTGCCGAGCCTCGCGGTGGATGCGAGCGAGGGAAGTGCGCAGGCCGTCGCGCTCGCGCGCGGCCTTCCAGACCTCGAACTGGCGGGTGCGCTGCTCGAGTCCGGTCCGGTCGAAATTGAACCGCGGCGGCGTCTCGTCGTCGGCGGTTTCAAAGACGTTGACTCCAACGATCACGCGTTCGCCGGAGCGCACTTCTGCATGGAATGCATGTTCGTTTCGATCCATCAGCTCGTCGATCCATCCAGATTCGACGGCCTTCAGGAAGCCGATCGCCTCGATTTCCTGCAGCATCTGCTGGGAACGGCTCTCGATGTCGTTCGTGAGTGACTCGACGTAGAAGCTGCCGCCGAGCGGGTCGGCTGTTCGCGCCACGCCCGCCTCGTGTGCCAGAACCTGTTGCGTCCGGATGGCCAGTTCACGTGCCTGTGGCGTCGGGATCGTGACGGGTTCGTCATAAGCGCAGGTCTCGACGGCCTGCACGCCGCCGAGGATTGCGGCCAGGGTTTCGACCGTTGCCCTGACGACGTTGTTCATGGGTTGGGCGTGGGTGAGCGAGCGCCCTGAGGTGTGGCAGGAGATCCGCAGTCGCATGCTGCGCGGGTCGCGAGCTTCGAATCGTTCCTTCATCGTTCGAGACCACATGCGACGCAGAGCGCGGTATTTGGCGACCTCCTCGAAGAGATCGATGTCGGCCGTGGAAACCCACGCGAGCCTGGGGGCAACGTCGTCGGCCGCGATCCCACGATCGGCGAGGTCCTCCAGAGTCTGCTGAACCAGCGCGAGTCCAACCGCGATTTCGCCGGCCGGCGTCAGGCCGCGCTCCCTCAGGTTGTAGGCCTGCGGGAAACCGCAGGTCCACCTGGGGAAGTTCTGCGAGACGTACTCGAGGCAGTCGACGGAGGCACGGTGGGCCAGGTCGGCGGGAAGGAGCTTCTGGCCCCATCCTGCGAGGCCGAGTCCGACGTGGTCGGGCATGTGCGAACCCTGGAGTTCGCGGAGCGGGAGTCCGTGACGCAGGGCGAGTGCGGCCACCATGGCGTGGATCAACAAGGCCGAATGCCAGGCGATGTCGACCTGGGTGAGGTCGATGCCCTGGAGGAGCCGCTCGAGATCGGCGACGCAAGCGATCGAACAGCCTTCGAGGCCCACGTCGTTGAGGAACAGGGGATGGTCGGGGTCAATGGCTTCCTGGCTGAGGTTGTCGAGGACGACGTCGATCCCGGTCGTGCCCGACGCGAGTGCCTCCTCGATCCCTGCGCGCGTGTCTTCTGGTGTGCCGTATCCGACGATGTGCCGCAGCGTCCACATCCGTTTCCGATACATCTCGGGATACGAGCCCCGGGTGTACGGGTACACGCCCGGGTCACCGAGGTTTCGGCCGTAGTCGACGATTGTGGCGTCGTCGGGGGTGTAGACGTCTTGGGTGTCGAGTCCACCCCAGGTCCGCGTCCGCGACAGCGAGACCGAGCGGAGTCGGGACTCCGGGCCAGTCGGGGATGTCAGGTGCTGGGCGTCGTCTGGTCTGTTCACAACGACTCCGGTCGGGTGGTCGTCAGCGAGTCGAGGAAGGCCGTGACGTCCTCGAGGTTGCTTCGCGGCCCGAAGACGGCAGACACCCCCAGGGTGCGGAGCTTGTCGACGTCGTCACCGTCGGGGATCAGGCCGCCAACCATGACGGGGATGTCGGTCGCGTGCTCATCGTGGATGGCCTGCATCAGCGCACGCACGTGCTCGAGGTAGCCGGCGCTGCTGAAGCTGACACCGATGACCTTCGCGTCCTCCTCGAGGGCGGCACGGACGATGCTCCTGGGGCTGTTGTGCTCGCCGACATAGACCACCTCGTGCCCGGCTTCTCTGAGAAGCCGGGCGAGGTTTCGGATTCCCTTGCTGTGGACGTCCAGGCCCGTCATGCCCAACAGGCACTTCATGCTGCCCTCCCGTCGAGCTGACGGACCTGAACGTCGATCTGTGCCTGTCTTCGGCTACTCGTCGAGGACGAAGACGCCGCCCTGAGCGATGACGGGCATGGCCGCGTCGGGACTCAGCCCTCGGTGGTCTTCCTCGGTGAAGACGTACGTGGCGTTGAAGAAGCTCGGAACGTCCGTGGTCTGGTTGAGCGCGGCGATGATCCCTGCGCTCGAAAGATCAGTCGTTCGGTCCATCACGTCGTACAGCACGTTGATCCCGGACGAAAGCAACAGGTCGATGAACGACATCGTCGGGGTCTTGCCCGCCGCTTCGATCATGGCCCACAGCTCCTGCTGGGCAGCGGTCGGCTCGTCTGTGCGGACCCACGCAACCAGCTTCATGCCTTCTGCGGCTTCGCCCGCGCTGTCGAGGAAGGCCTGCTGTGCGAGACCCGTTGAGCCGTACATCTGGCCCGGCTCGAGGCCTGCCTGGCCGGCAGCAACAACGAAGTTGGTTGCGAGCTCGACATTGTTGACCTGGACAATCACAGCATCGGGCTGGGCTGCGGCGATGCTCTGTGCCTGTGCCGACACATCTTGGGCGTCCAGAGGCGCGGACCTGCTCTCAATGACCTCGAGACCCTGGTCTTCTGCGGCCGCTGAGAACTGTTCGTTGCCGAACTCGCCGTAGGCATCCTCCTGGTGGAAGATGGCGATTGTCTCCGCGCCGTCGCCGGCGATTCGCTCGATCAGGCTGGGAGCGAACACCGTGTCATCGAGCGTGAGCCCAAAGACGTACGGGAACCAGGATGCGGTCTCGTCAACGACGCCGGGCGTGGCCGAGGCCGTCAGGAACGGCACCCCCGCTTCTTCGGCGATCGGCGCCATGGCGAGGGCCGCCGAGCCGATGATGGGCCCGAGAATCACGGGCACGTTCTCGGACTCGATGAGCTCCGTGGCGACGCGCGCGGCCTCGGTTGGATCGGTCTTCGTGTCGCGGATGACGAGCTCGATCTGGTGTCCGCCCTCCGCGTTCCGGGCGTCGACGACGGCTTGGGCGGCGTCGACTGCCGGGACGCCGATGGCGGCGGCGGGGCCGGTGAGTGGGGCGATGACGCCGACGCGCAGCGTTTGCGCCTCGACTTCTGTCCCGGTTGTCTCCGGGGCACCTGTCGCCGTCGGATCTTCGGTTGTGTCGCCGGCGCAGGCGGTTGCCAGCACAGCGGCGATGGTGAAGCCGAGCAGCGCAGTGCGCCCGGCCTTGTGGGACGACCTCATAGTTGTGTCTCCTTCTGGTTGTGGTTGTGTTGCCGGGTGGTGTTGGGTCGTGGGGTCAGGTCGCCTCCTCCGATGCCGGGTGCGGGAGGGGGTCTGTGCGTCCGACGTAGGCGGCGTGGATCGCAGGTCGGTTGGCCATCGATTTCGAGTCGCCCTCGAGTGTCACGACGCCCGAATGGAGGACGCAGAACCGATCGGCCAGGCGGCTGGCGAAGGCGTGGTTCTGTTCGACGAGGACGATTGCGAGCCCGGAATCGCGGAGTTGGTTGAGCAGCTGGACGAGTTCGTCGTGGATGCGGGGGGCCAGGCCCTGAGTCGGCTCGTCGAGAATCAGGACTCGCGGCTCACCCACGATGGCTCTGGCGATGGCGAGCATTTGTTGCTCGCCGCCGCTGAGGGTGCCGGCCTTCTGCTTGCGGCGATCTGCGAGCACGGGGAACTGGCTGAGCAACCGCTGACGTTGGGATTCGCCGTTGGTACGGGCCAGTCGCGAACCGAGCCGGATGTTTTCTTCGACGGTCATGTCGGCATAGAGCGCACGGTTCTCGGGTACGAAGGACAGGCCTCGCGCCACTCGCTTGTGTGCTGGAAGGTTGTCGATGGGCTCGCCGTCGAGTAACACATCGCCCGTCGCGGCCACGAGTCCGACGATGGCCGATACGAGGCTTGTCTTTCCCGCCCCGTTGGGTCCCAGGATCGCCAGGACCTCGCCTGCGCCGACCCGTAGGCCGATCCGACGAGTCACGACGACCGGTCCGTACCGGGCGGTGATGTCGGAACAGACGAGACGCGCGGAGGGATCACTGGTCATCGGCGACCCCGAGGTAGGCGTCGACGACGTCGGGATTCCGCTCGATCTCCTCGGCGGTTCCCCGCGCGAGGACCTCGCCCCTGTCCAACACGGTGATCTCGTCGGCGAGCGATCGAACGAACTCGAAGTCGTGTTCGACGAGCAGAAGCCCTACGTCGGCGTCTCGAAGGTCCCTGATTGCATTGCGCAGGACTCGTTGTTCTTCCTGGTCGAGGCCGGCGGCTGGTTCGTCGAGCAACAGGTACTGCGGTGCGAGGGCCATGGAACGGGCGACTTCAAGCAGACGCAGCTGCCACAGCGGGAGCTGGCCGACAGGTGCAGTCGCGAGCTCTGCGAGGCCGAAGCGGTTGAGCAGCTGCAGGACCGCGGTCTTGTTGCGTGCGGTCTCGCGCCGATGGGCGGGTGTCCGGAAGATCGTTCGGAGGAACCGAGCAGGCGACTGGGCGTATAGCCCGACCAACACGGCCGCGAATACCGACGCGTCGGGGTCGGCACGGGGTGTTTGGAAGGACCGCCCGACTCCCTTGCTTACGCGGTCATGGGCGGTCGTGGAGGTCAGGTCGAGATCGTTGATGACGACGGTGCCGGTTGCCGGGTGAAGGAAGCCGGAGAGACAGTTGATGAGGGTCGTCTTGCCGGCACCGTTGGGCCCGATGAGGGCGTGCACCGTTCCGGGGTGAACCTCGACCGAGGCGTTCCGAAGGGCAACGAGGCCGCCGAAGGCCATCGTGATGCCTGTACCGACCAGGCTCACGTCGTCACCTTCGCCGTGGGTGTGTTCAGCTCCGTTGCGGAGGGGCGGCGGTGTCGGGCGGCCTGGCGGACAACGGCTCGCCAGTCGGTGGCGACGATTCCTGCGGGGAAGGCGAGCATGACAATCAGGACGATCAGTCCGAACAGCGCATTCTGGAGCTGTTGGCCAGGCAGCCAGTCCTGCAGAAGGGTGAAGAGAACGGCCCCGACGACGGGCCCCAGGACGGTGGTTCGGCCACCTACGACCACCATCATGAGCAGGATGATCGACAGCCCAAGCGGGAGTGACTGGGGAGACAGGAACAAGCGCGAGTGCGCGTACACCCAGCCAGCGAGTCCTGCGATGCCGCCGGAGAGTGCGAACAGCGCTGACAGCCTGGCGGTGACGTTGATTCCGAGGCTTTGTGCCAGCGTGGCGTCGTGCCTGATTGTGCGCAGCGCCTGACCTTGGATGGAGTCGCGAAGATGCACGTAGCCGATGCTCACGAGCAGGACGATCGCCCAGACCAGAATCTGTGCTCGGTAGGTGGCGCCGATGCCTGGGATGCGTGGGATGCCGGCGATCCCGATGTAGCCGCCCGTCAGGCCAACGTTCTGGTTGATCAGGATCGTCAGCATCTGCGAGAAGACGATCGTTGCCAGCGCGAGAGCGAGCGGCGACAGGCGAACGATCAGCCGTGCCAGGGCCCAGCTGACGGCGGCAGCCAAGACGATGGCAAGGACCAGACCGACGAAGGGCGACAAGGACCAGGTCGTGGTGGCGATGGCGGTCGCATAGCCACCGACGGCACCAAACGCAGCCTGTGCTCCCGAGAAGATCCCACCTTGGCCGAAGGCGAGTCCCAACGAGAGAGCGAGCAGCGCATTGGTCCCGATTGTGAGGGAGGTGTCTGCTTGCGTCGCCGACAGCGGCAGGATCGTGAGGAACACGAGCGCGACCGCCACGACGAGGGGCGCTGCATAGGGGCGGATGTACGTCATGGTCGACTGGACGCGTGGATGTCGAAGCGGCCCGACGCCAAGACCACCAGGATGAAGACCAGGGGCATCGCGGTTGCGATCCCCGCCGGCAGATAGCCGACTGACAAGACCTCGATCAAGGCGATCGCCAGTCCCCCGGCAACGGCGCGTGCCGGCCCCCGGATGCCCAACACGATGAGGGCCCCAAAGCCAAGGAGCGTCAGGACGAGACTGGAGTTGTAGGCGACGCTGCGGCTGACGCCGAGGAGGATCCCTGCGGCGGAGGCGAGCAGGCCGCCGGCGACGAACGCGGCGAACTGGTACCGGCGCACGTTGATCCCGCAGAGCCCCGCTGCCTGCGGGTTGGAGGCGACCGCCCGCATCTCCTCGCCGATCCTGGTCTTGTGGAGAAGGGCGAGGACGGCGAGGAGCATTACGGCAGTGACGGCGGCGGCGGCGAGTACGAAGTGGGGGATGATCAGTTGGCCGGGCGTGAAAGCCGACCGGAGACCGCCGAGCGACCGGGGGTCCACCCCGAAGACTGCCTGGCCAACCGAGGTGCCGATCAGCAATACCAGCAGCCCGACGAGGATCAGCAGGATCACGTCAGCCTTGGGACGTGAGCCGATCAGCAGGTACAGGCCGCCGACGACGCCGGCACATGCCATCCCGGCGCCGGCGCCGGCCACCAGCCCCAGGGGAAGCCCAACCGACGCGGCAGTCAGCCCGGCGACCGTTGCGTAGACCCCAACCGCGACATCAATGACGCCGGTGGTCGAAAAGACGACGCTGAGCGGTATCGCCAGCAACGCATAGACGGCCCCAAGACCCAAGGCGAGGAACAGGAAGTTGATGAACTGGGTCACACGCCCCTCCCTTGCGTCACGTGCACCGCAGTCCTCGGTCGGAGCTGATCTCGTGTACTATATTGTCTAATACTAGACTATTGAGTCTACGCGTTCAACCGCGGAGGGAGCCGGCTTGCGCCAGGCAATGCCGCCACACAAGAGCGCGATGGGCTTGGGGCCGATCCCGCTGGTCGCCGGTGCGTGGGCTGCCAGGGTGAAGGTCAGTCGAGGCTCTTGATCTCGCCGTTCAGGCATCCTTCCTGAAGGGCGAACTTCTGGATCTTGCCGGAGGCGGTCACCGGCATCGCATCCAAGACGAACCAGCTCTTTGGGACCTTGTAGCGGGCGAGCTTGCTCTCGAGCGTTTGCGTCAGCTCATCGGCGGTTGTCGACCTGCCGGCAGCGGGTCGGATGACCGCGGCGACCTTCTCACCCCAGTAGGGGTCGGGAAGGCCGAGGACGGCGGCCTCGCCGACGTTCTCGTTTTCCATCAGGACGTCTTCGATCTCGCGGGCGTAGATGTTCTCGCCGCCACTGATGATGATGTCTCGCAGCCGGCCTGTTACGGCGACGAATCCCCGCTCGTCCATCTGCCCGAGGTCGCCGGTGTGGACCCAGCCGTCCTTGAGCGTCTCGGCTGTCTGCTCGTCGTTCTTGAAGTAGCCGAGCATCGCGCCAGGGCTGCGGACGCAGATTTCGCCGTCGATGTTGCATGGCACGACGGTCCCGTCGGTGACGTCGACGATCTTGACGTCCGTTCTTGCCAGGGGACGGCCGACTCGCGCGGACTTGTCCTCGATGGCATCATTGACGTTTGAGGCGCAGATCACGCCGCTGTTTTCGGTCTGGCCGTAGACGTTGCCGAACTGGGCCCCGAACGCGTCGACCATGCGTCGGATCAGCTCGGTCGGGACGGTGGTACCACCCGACGCCAGCACGTCAATCGAGGAGACGTCGGTCGATGGGAAGTCCGGGTGTTCCATCAGGGCGACAGCCATGGTCGGAACGACCGGAAAAAAGGCGGCCTGTTCCTCCTCGATGATGCGGAGCACGTGTCCGGGGTCGAAGTTCACCAGTACGTGTGCGGCGCGCAGTGCGAGTGCTCCGAGGGCCCCGAAGCCGCAGCCACCGATGTGGAACATCGGCAGCGGGTTGACCCACACCGGGCCTGCCGATTTGGCGAGCCGCTGCGAGAAGTACCGCGCGTTGTTCACCACGCCCATGTGGGACAGCAAGGCTCCCTTGGGCTTGCCCGTCGTCCCGGAGGTGTGGAGGATCATCGCGGGTCCCGACGGGTCGACCTCGGGCAGTTCGGGCATGGACTCGGGTGGCGAGAAGTCGAAGTTCGGCAGTTCAACGATGTGCTCGACACTCACGAGCCGGTCTTGGATCTCCGCGAGCTTGGCGGTCTGGTCGATGCCCCGGTAGCCCGGCTCGTAGATGAGGCCGGCTGCCCCCGATTGGTTCAGGACGAACTCGAGTTCGTGGGGTGTGTAGCCGGGGTTGACGGTGACCAGGGTGAGGCCGGCAAGTGAGGCGCCGAATTGGAGGATCTCCCACTCAGGAACGCTCGACGCCCACAAGGCCACTCGGTCCCCTGGCTCGAACAGGCCCAGCAGGCGGGCGGCAGTGGCTTCCGCAAGATGGTTCAGCTCCGCGAAGGTCCAGCGGCGCCGATCGGGGCCGTCCGCGTTGCCGTCAACCAGGGCGACGGCCTCGGGAGCGTCCTCTGCCGCGGCCCGGAGGGCCTGCCCCGGCGTCTGTTCGACGATCTCTCCGGCGTCGTCCGCGAGCCACAGCGACTCCGTAAGCCTCATGAGCTGCTCCGATCCGGGGATGCGCAGGGATCCAGATAGTCTAGTGCTAGACCTTTTGTCCGTCTACCCGTTCGTGAAGTTGGGCGAACGCCTCTGCGCGAAAGCCCTGACCCCCTCGCGGGCATCGGGTGAGAAGTAGGTCAGCGACTGGGCAACCATCTCGGCGTCGAGCGCCTCGTCGAACGAACGTGAGGGCGCTGCATTCAGCAGCGATTTCATCAGTGCCAGTGCCTGACGCGGTCCCGATGCGAGCTGCGTCGACCAGTCGTCGACGAGCGCGTCGAGCTCTCCAGTTGGCGTGACGCGGTTCACGAGGCCGATCTCGGCTGCCTCTGTGCCACTGACTCGCTGGGCAAGGAAGACGAGCTCCTTGGCCTTGGTCATGCCGACGCGCCTTGGCAGCGACCACGATCCGCCGCCATCGATCGACAGGCCTCGCTCGGAAAAGATCTCGCCGAACAGGGCGGTTTCGTCGGCCAGGACGAGATCGCAGCACAGAGCAAGACTGGAGCCGAAGCCGATGGCCGGACCTCGAACGGCCGCGATCGTGGGAATGGGCAGGTTGTGCAGACAAGCGCAGAGGTGCCCAACGCGGCGCATGAAGGTGAGCGGGTCAGGTTCGACGGGGGCGTCCAGATCCATGCCGGAACAGAAAGCGTCGCCTCGCCCTCGCAGGATCAGCGCCCGATCGTCCGATGTACGCGGGATCTCCTCGAAGGCGGCGATGAGGTCCTCGACCACGCCGACGGTGATCCCGTTGCTACGGGTCGGCCGGTTGAGTGTGACGTGGACGACGCGGTCATGCCGCTCGACGATGATCTCGCTCATCGACCGATCCCGAGGCTCGTGGCGGCGCGCCGTCGGTGCCAAGCAGGGCTGCCGAACAGCAGCGCGTCGGCGCGTGCCCGCCGGAAGTAGAGGTGTGCGTCGTGCTCCCAGGTGAAACCGATGCCACCGAAGACGTGCAACGTTTCGCTCGTGACGAGCTTGGCGGCATCCGAGCACATCGAGCGGGCGATGCTCGCTGGCAGGCGCAGATCCTCGTCGGCAGCCTCCGATCCGGCGTCGAGACGGTGTTGAGCGGCATCCAGCGCGTAATGCAAAGCTGACCGGGCAAGCTCAATCTCCAACAGCAGGTCCACGAGGCGGTGCTTGACGGCCTGGAAGGAGCCAATTGGCCGGCCAAACTGGATGCGCGACTTCGCGTATTCCACTGCCGCGTCAAGACGGTGCTGGGACAGTCCGACCTGTTCAGCGGCCAGCAGGATGATCGCCAGGTCGAGCCCGAATCGCAGGCCTGCGGCAGTCTCGGGAGCATCCGTCAGGACGGTGGCGTGCGTGCGTTCGAACGTGACGTGCGCGATGCCCCGGGTCAGGTCGAGGGTCTCACGAGGACGCAAAGTCAGACCTTCGGAGCCCGCATCCACGCTCAACAGTGCCAGCCCGCTCCCCCGCCGCACGGGGACGACGAAGACGTCGGCTGCTGCGCCCTCGACGACGAAAGCAGCCTCGCCGGTCACGGTCGGCATCGCATCGTCGTGGCATGTGGCCGAGTGCCCGTCCAAACGCCAGGGGTCGGCGATGTCGCTGAGCACCACTGTGCCTGCCTCGCCCCCAGTGGCCAGCCGTGCTCTCAGTTCGTCCGTGGCGTCCGTGCTGCCGGCCGTGACGAGCACGGAGCCGACCAACGCCATCGTCGAGAACATCGGGACCGGCGCCAACGCCGCACCCAGTTCCTCGAACACGACCCCGAGGTCCGCGACCGCAGGGCGAGTGTCGGGAGCAAGCAGACTCGTCAGTCCCATGTCGACGGCCAGCAGCTGCCAGAGGCGGTCGTCCACGTTGGCGCCGTCCTCGCTCAGGGCCGAGCGGGGGTCGCTGCGTTCAGCCAGGATGCGTCGTACCGAGGAGCGCAACTGTGACCGTTCCTCGGTTGCCAGCACGGCGCTGGTCGTCACACTGCCTCCGAGTCCGCAGTCGTCCGCCCTGGTGCGCCTGCCTCCTTGACGGCGCGGATGAGATCGTCAAGTGACCACCGGCCGTCGTTGTCGAGGATCCAGTTGGTGTCCTTCTCCCAGGGACGAATGCGCTGAACCCGACTTCCACCGACGAGGAACACCTCGCCGGTCATCTCGCAGCTTGGCGAGCACAGGTAGGCCACCATCGGCGAGACGTGGCCTGGCTCCCACCGGTCAAAGGCGGCACGGTCGTCGGGGTCGGAATCTCCGATGATGTCCTTGGTGAGACGCGTCCGCGCGCGGGGCAGGATCGCGTTCACGCGGACGCCGTATCGAGACAGCTCCTTTGCCGCAACCTGCGTCAACGTCGCGACCCCTGCCTTGGCTGACGCGTAGTTGGCTTGTCCGGGGTTGGCGAACAGGCCAGACTCGCTCGAGGTGTTGACCACCGCGGCGGCAACGTCTTCGCCGCTCTTGCTGCGGTCTCTCCAGTGTCGTGCCGCTGCCTGCAGGACGAGGAAGGTTCCGCTGAGGTTGACGTCGATGACGACCTGCCAGTCCGCGGCACTGGTGTTGATGATCACCGAATCGCGAAGGATGCCGGCGTTGTTCACCACGATGTCAACGCGCCCGAAGGCGTCGACGGTCTCCGCCACGATGCGCTGCGCGCTTTCGTAGTCGGATACGTCGCCTCCGTTGGCGATGGCCTCTCCGCCAGCGGCGACGATCTCGTCCGCCACGGCATGCGCTGGGCCCGCATCCTCACCTGAGCCGTCTTCGGCGCCACCGAGATCATTGACCACGACCTTCGCGCCCTCACGTGCCATGAGCAGCGCGTGCTCTCTGCCGATGCCGCGGCCGGCGCCGGTCACGATGGCGATCTTGTCCTGCAAGTGGCCCATGCGGGTCCTCCTCGTCTGTGCTGAGATCTGGCGGCCGCTAGGCGTCACCGGCCTTCGGTTCCTTTGGCAAGCCGAGAACCCGCTCGCCGATGATGTTTCGCTGAATCTCGTCGGTGCCCCCGCCGATGCGCATGCCCGGCACGCCGAGCACGAACTCGACCCATTCCCAGGTCTCGGGTTCGTCGGTGCGGGCGGCGAGCTGTGGCCCCAGGACAAGCTCGACGAGATCGCTCAAGGCGGCAAGGTTGCGGGTGAGAACCAGCTTGGACAGAGACATCTCCGGTCCCGGCCGCTGTCCCGCGCGAGCTGCCGCTTCCGATCGTTGTCGCATCCACTTGGCGGCGGTCAGGCCGCCGTAGACCCTGGCCAGGGCATCGGCCACCTCTGGTCGGTCGTGGCCCTCGCAACCTCGGACCCATTCGACGATCGAGGTGAGCCGAAGGACTCCCGCCCCCCCGGCGCCGGGCCGCCCAACGGCGTTGCGTTCGTGCATCAGCGTGGCGATCGCGACGCTCCACCCATCGCCCACCGCGCCCAGCCGGCAGGCGTCCGGCACTGCCACGTCGTCCAGGAAGACCTCGTTGAAGTCGGCTCCACCGGTCATCTGGCGCAGCGGCCGCACATCGATGCCGGGGGTCTGCATGTCGATCACGAATGCCGTCAGGTTGCCGTAGCGCGGTTCGTCGGCCGTCTTTGCGATCGCGAGGCCAACGTCTGCGTGGTGAGCCCCGGAGGTCCAGACCTTCTGGCCGTTGAACAGCCATTCGCCGTCGTCCCTGATCCGAGCCGTTGTGGCCACTGACGCCAGATCCGATCCGGCTTCGGGCTCGCTGAAGAGCTGGCACCCGACTGCATCGCCGCGGTGGAGCGCAACCAGCCAGCGGTTCTGGATCTCGGGCGTACCGAACTCTTCGATGATGGGAGCCACCATGCCAAGACCGATGGACAAGGGGGCTCGGGATGGGACGTCGTAGCCGCGTTCCAAGGTGAGGTAGGCGCGTTCGTGTGCCTCCGAGAGCCCACGCCCGCCGAGCTCAACGGGACCTGTTATCCATGCGTAGCCCGCATCGAAGACCTGCCGCTGCCATGCCGCAGCGGTCCGAACCTGATCGATCGTGGCGCCGCGGAACAATGCCTTGCTGTGCCCGTCGCCGTCCGTTTCCTGCGACGCGCCGGGATTCCGTCGCTTGGCAACGCGTTCCAGAAACGCACGTGCGTCCGCAACGAAGTCATCGAGGTCGTTGACCACCCGGCTCCTCGGTTACGACGGTCTGGCATATACTCTAATCATAAACTATCGTGATATCGAATACTGCGCCTGAGAGAGTGCGTTTCGGCCGGCTGCTAGGTTCTGCTCAATCAGCCTGTGGCACATGGAAGTCGCGTGGCACGTACGAGCAGCAACCCGGCGGGCAAGCAGCAGCGTCGGGGAGAACCCATGGACTGGGTGCGAAAGGCGTGGCACACCCACGACATGGGAGATGGCGAGGAGCAGTTCGTCGCGATGACGTCCGTCCTCAGGTTCTCGAGGCTTCTGTCGGCCTCGGTGGAGGAACAGCTCAAGCCATTGAGTCTGAAGCTCACGGACTACCTGCTCCTGATGACGCTTCGTCTGAGTCGGACTGGTGGGCTGTTGATCAGCAAGCTCGCCGAGAATCTCCTCGTACACCCGACCACGGCCACCCTGGCAACCGATCGGATGGAGGAGCGTGGGCTGCTGGTCCGCGAACGGCATCCCACCGACCGGCGTGCCATCGTGGTCTCGCTCACCAGCGACGGACAGGCACTGGCGGACAAGGCAACAGACACGCTGCGCGAGACCTACTTTGGATTCGACGGCGTGCCGTCGACGACCATGCGTCGGGTGGTGCCGACGATGGCGACGCTGCGCAAGGCGGCCGGCGACGTGCCTGACAGGGACTGAACCGCCGGACGGGTCGCCAGTTGATCTGATCAGCTGCGCGCCGACTCGAGCCGTTCGCGAAGTCGGTCCTTGTCGACCTTCTCGACCCCGAGTGTGGGCAATGGGTCGTCGATGATCTCCCAGACGCTTGGGACCTCGAAGCGCGCCAGCCTCGCGGCCGCGAAGTCGTGAAGCGACGCCTGCTCGAGGCCGGACCCGGCGCGCCGGCGCACGACTGCTGCCACTTCCTCGCCGAGATCCTCGTGCGCGAGGCCGACAACCGCCACTTCGACCACGTCCGGATGTCCCAGCAAAGTCTGCTCGACGTGCGCGCAGGCGATGTTCTCGCCCCCACGGATCACGATGTCCTTTGAGCGTCCAACGAGGAAGAGATAGCCGTCCTCATCGATCCGCCCCAGGTCGCCCGTGCGGAGCCAGCCGTCACGGAAGATGTCCTCGCGATCGGATGACACGTAGTCGGTCATGATGGTCGGGCTTCGAACCAGCACTTCGCCGACGCCGTCATCATCGGGATCAATGATGCTGAGCTCGCAGACGGGAAACGGCCGCCCAACCGTGCCCGGCCGATCGCGTAGCTCCCGGCCGCCGGCAGCCGTGACGTAGCCGCCGGCCTCGGTCATCCCCCAGGTATTGGCAAGCCCGCGTTCGCGCAGCTGTGGCAGAGCTGTCTGGAGCCGTTGGAGCAGCGTGTCCGGGAGAGGAGCGCCACCCAGCGGAAAGGAGCGAAGGCTGGACAGATCGCGAGTCTCGAAGTCGGGATGGGACAGGACGCGCTCAGCCATCGTCGGTACGCCACCCCATCGGTGCACGCGCTCTCGCTCGATCAGCTCGAGGACTTCGGCGGGATCGAAGGCCCCTGCGGTCAGCACGAGACGTCCGCCGGTCAGCAGCTGGGTGACGAGAATCGTCAGGGCGCCTATGTGGAACATCGGCGTGGAGGCGAGCACGACCTGCTGCTCCGAGTCGGGGTCCAGACGATCCGGCAGCTGGTTCGCTCGGACGAGCAGGTTCTGCTGGTTGGCGACCACCGAACGCTGCGACAACTGCACGCCCTTGGGCGGCCCTGACGAGCCGGAGGTGAACAGGATGACGGCTGGGTCGTCCTCATGCCTCTCTGCCGCCGGCGGATCGGCCCTCACGCCATCTGCGTCGAGGAGGAATCCCGTCAACTCCTGGATCTCGGCGCAGGGAGCGTGGAGGGCCGTCGACGCGATGTCCTCGTCGACCAGGGTCAGGACGGGTTTGGCCTGGTCAGCCGCGTGGCTGAGCTCGGTCGGGTTCCACCAGCGGTTGGCGAGGACGGGGACGGCTCCTGCCCACCAGCATGACCAAACGGCGAGAACGAACTCGATCCGGTTGTAGGACCACAGCATCACCCTGTCGTCCGGGCCAACGCCGCGAGTCGTCAGCCAACGGGCGCCGCGACGCATCGCGGAGAGGAACTCTTCGACGATGACGCGGTTGGTCCCCTGGACCAGGTAGGTCCGAGTCGCCCACTTGTCCACACCGAGGAGCATCTCGGTGACATTCCGAGGTCGGACCCGATACCGCAGGATGTCGCGCCCGGGATCGCGCTCAACGTCCTCATCCCAGATCCGGCGCTGGTTAGCCACGGGGCGGATCCTTCGATCTCACCGTCCCGACCAGCTCCCCGGGCGATCCTCCCGGAAGGCGGCGACGGCCTCACGCACGTCGCTGGTCTGGGCGCTGATGGCCTCAAGGTAGAAGGCTACATCGAAGACGTTGTCGATCCGCGCGTGAAGCTCCTTGTTCAGGGCGCGTTTGGTCATCTCGACGGCTATGGGTGGGAGTTGGGACACCTGCGAGGCCAACTCCAGTGCCCGTGGGCGGACATCGTCGGCGTTGTCGACCAGATCCGTCACCATCCCAAGATCGTGGGCCTCCCGTGCGCTGATGGGCTCGCCCCACAACAGGTGACGCTTGGCCTTGACCAGGGGCAGGTTTGCCGGCCACATGACGCAGCCGCCATCTCCGGCGGCGAGACCCATGTGGACGTGTGGGTCTCCGAGTCTGACGGTCGGCGTTGCCACGACCGCATCCGACGTGAGGACAAGGCTTGTGGCAACGCCGAACACGTCTCCGTGCAATGCGGTCACGAGCGGCTTCGGGAAGTCGGCGATGGTTCGAAACAGGCGCCGTCCGAGATCGACCTGCCCGAGCAGCACCCGTAGGTCGGCGTTCGCCCGGAGGATGGTTTCGAAGGCCCCGCCGGCTGAGAAGACCTTGCCGGTCGAGGACAGCACGGCCGCACGGATTTCTTCGTCGTCGGCAAGCTCGAGCAGGACGGGTCCGAGGGCCGTCAAGAGCTCGTCGTCGAAGCGATTCAGCAGGTCCGGACGGACGAGTCTGATCTCGGCGATGGCGTCATGCCGCTCGACCTGCAGTGGTGTCGTGTCAGTCATCTTCCGGAACCTTTCTCTGAACTCCGTGCCGTGGCAGGGCGCTCGGACGTCATGGCTGGCGTCCTGACTATGTCAAGGTCGCGAGTGCCGGCAGCTCTGCGTCGTTGAGCAGTTGGCGGCCCAAGTGGACCCGAAGGTTCGCCGCGTCCCCAAGTAGATGCTCCAAAAGGAGCGCGCGGCGCAGGTAGCGGTGAAAAGGGTGCTCCCAGGTGAAGCCCATGCCCCCGAGCAGCTGTTGGCAGTTGACCCTCGCCTCCCTGGCAAGTCGGCCTGCGAGCAGCTTGGCCATGACTGCACTCGTTGGGCCCTCATCCTCCCAAGCGGCGTCCGCGGCGAGCTGCGCGACCTCCAGCCACAGGCGGACGTCTGCAAGCTTGTGCCGGACGACCTGAAACTTGACGATCGCGCTACCGAACTGCTGGCGTGACGTCACGTGCTCGACGGTCATCGCCAGCATCTCGGCGCAGATCCCAATGAGCTCGTGCGCGAGCACCCGCCGGCCGGCTGCCTCGATGACCGGCCACAGTTCCTTGGCCGGCTCCCCTGAGGTGATGTCGCACTCGTCAAGCGCGACCTCGGCAGTGACCCTGCAGAAGCCCGAATCGGACTCCAGACCGGAGCCGTGTGCGGGCCATTGGGGATGCGCGCCTGTCACCAGGACAAGCCCACCGTCGTCATGCACTGGAGCAATGAAGCGGTGCGGTCGCTCGCGGGCGATCGTGGCCACCCCGTCCAGCACGAGCACGCCCCTGTCGCGATCGGCGTGGCTGGCCGGTTCGATGTGCCCAAGGGGCGGACAGACCAAGTGGAGGGCTGGCTGCCCGGCCGCGCCGGCTGGGGGGCTTGCCGCCTGCTCGGCGATGTCGTCGATCATCGCCGTCGTGGCCAGTCGACGGCCCTGGAGTTCAGCCGCCACCGAGACGGCGACCTGGGGCTCCTCGAGGAGCAGCTCGGCCCATCCGAAGTCACGCAGCTCGCGTCGCAGATCCGACCCATCGGCGCGCGCGAAGGCAGAGGCCAGGCTCGCTCGGAGTTGATCGACTTGCTCGGTGTCCATGGTCAACCTCTGGGCAGGCCGAGGATCCGATCGGCCACGATGTTGCGCTGGATCTCGGCGGTCCCGCCGTAGATTGACGAGGCCCGGGAGTAGAGGTACTCGCTGCGCCATTTGCCCGCAGCCGCGTCGTCGCCGAAGAGGATGTCGTCCGGCATCTCGTCGAACGCGGCGTCGAAGAGGAACTTCTCGGCCGTGGACATCAGCAGCTTGTCAAAGGAGGGAGTCGGGCCGAGGCTGTGCCCTGCGGACAGGGCACGGACGGTCCGCCGTGACAGCAGTCGCAGTGCGTGGACGAGCTCGAATGCCTCACCGATTCGTTCCTCGCTGAGGAGGACTCGTTCGCGCTGCAGGAGATCGTGCAGTCGACGGTGCATCCAGGACTGCCGCTGCCATGCTGCTGCGCCGCGCTCACATGCCAGCACGTGCCTGGCGATCGCCCAGCCGCCGTTGACCTCCCCGATCGTGCGGTCCTTCGGGACACGCACGTCGTCGAAGCGGAGGCTGCAGAACTCCTCGTCGCCATCCATGCTCCGAAGCGGCCGCACCTCGATGCCAGGAGTGTCCATGTCCAGCAGCATGGCTGTGATCCCGCGGTGTCCAGAGTCGGACGCCCCTGTGCGCCCCAGCAGCAGACACCGATCGGCGAACTGTGCCCAGCTGGTCCAGATCTTCTCGCCGGTGAGGCGCCAGGCATCGGCGTCGTCGACGGCCTTGAGTCGCAACGACGCGAGGTCGCTTCCTGCTTCTGGCTCCGAGAAGCCCTGACACCACGACTCCTCCCCGCTGAGCAGCTTGGGCAGAACGTCGGCAGCCAGCTGCGGTGGACCGTGCTCGACGACGGCCGGCGCAAGCACCTCTTGGGTGGCGAAGGAGAACGGTGGTGGGTAGCCGGCGATGGCGAGCTCTTCGCTGACGACCGCCCGAAGCACGAGCGGACCGCCGAGGCCACCGACGGCCTCGGGCCACCCCAGGCGTATCCAGCCCGCGCCGAACAGCAGTCGTTGCAGCGATCGGAGGTCCCGAAACACGGCATCGAGGTCGCCACCCACGGCCCGATAGGGCGCCATGTCGTCCGCGTGGTCGTGAAGCCACCGTTGGAACGCCGCACGAACGTCGACCGCTGTCCTGGGTACGTCCTGAATTCTCATCGGCCTTGCCCTTCCCTTTCGACGGCAACCGCGACGACGCCGTCGCGAATGAGCCCGTCGATGTCGTCCTTTCCGTAGCCATGGGCTGCAAGGATCGGGCGCGTGTCCGCGCCTTGTCTCGGTATTGGGTGGGGGGTTGTCGGAGCAGACCGCGAGAAGCGTGGTGCTGGGGCGGGTTGTGGCCAGCCGTTCGCTTCGATGAAGACTTGGCGTTGGACGTTCGGTTCCGCCTCTGTCGCCTCGTGGGGGGTGTAGACGGGGGCGGCGCACGCGTCACGTTCGGCGAACACGCGCGTCCAGTGTTCCCGCGAATGTTCAGCGAAGGCCTTGGCGATCCTCTCCCGGAGGTCGGGCCAGCGCGCACGGTCCCATCGGTCGGGCAGGTCGGCGGGTTCGAGCCCGAGTCCCTTGATCAGCTCGGCGTAGAAGCGCCCCTCGAGGGCGCCAACGCTCATGAAGTGGCCGTCCGCGGTCGCGTAGGTGTCGTAGAAGGGGGCCCCACCATCAAGGAGGTTCGTCCCGCGCTGTGGTTGCCAGGTGCCACGGGCCAGCATGCCGTGAAGGCTTGCGGTCAGCAGTGCTGCACCATCGACGATCGCGGCATCGATGACTTGGCCGGAGCCGGACGACGAGCGCTCGAGCAGGGCCGCCAGAATTCCCACGACCAACAGCATCCCGCCACCGCCGAAGTCGCCGACCAGGTTGAGCGGTGGCACAGGCGGCTCGTCGGGTCGGCCCATCGGATACAGCGCCCCGGCCACGCCCAGGAAGTTGATGTCGTGGCCGGCCCGTTGCGCCAGCGGGCCGTGCTGTCCCCACCCGGTCATGCGCGCGTACACCAGGCCCGAATTGACCTTCAGGCACTCTTCGGGGCCAACGCCGAGCCGTTCCATGACTCCTGGACGGAACCCCTCGATGAGCACGTCCGCGGTCTCGACCAGACGCAGGACGACGGCTTGGGCGCCAGTCGCCTTGAGGTCAATCGCGATGGAGGCGCGATTCCGGAGCAGCGGGTCGAGGGGAGCTTGCTCGTCGAGCTCATCGGGTCGGTCAATCCGAACGACGTCGGCGCCGAGGTCGCCGAGGATCATGGCGGCAAAGGGACCTGGCGCCAGGCTTGCCACCTCGATCACCTTGATTCCGCTGAGAGGTCCCATGGTGCCTAGCGCGCCGGTGCTTCGAGGATGTGCACGGCACATGCCGAGGCCAGCCCGATCACGTGCGTCATGCCGAGCCGAGCGCCGGCAATCTGCCGCTCCCCAGCCTCCCCCCGGAGGTGGGTCGCAACTTCGAAGATGTTGGCCACGCCCGTGGCGCCAATGGGGTGACCCTTCGACAGCAGGCCACCAGACGCGTTGACCGGGATCCGCCCGTCGCGCCAGGGCGCCCCGGAGTCGATGAAGTCGCCGGCGCCACCGGGTTCGCACAGACGGAGGTTGTCGTAATGCAACAGCTCTGCCGTGGCGAAGCAGTCATGCAGCTCGACCAGATCGAGTTCCTCGGGTCCCAGACCAGCCCGTTCGTACGCCTGGTCTGCCGCCGCGCGTGTCAGCGTGTTGACGTCCGGCTGAGCGGTACCCGCGTCGGTCCACGGGTCCGAGGTCATGGCGGAGGCTCGTACACGGACAGCCCGTCGCCTGACATCGGGGGCCAGGGTGCGTAGACGACGACCTGACACAAGGACGGCTGCTGCGGCGCCGTCGCCGGTTGGACAGCACATGAGAACGGTGTTGGGGTAGGCGATCATCTCGGCGTGCAGGATCTCGTCCAGCGAGAACTCCTTGCGGTACTGGGCCAGTGGGTTGAGCGTTGAGTGAGCGTGGTTCTTGTGGGCGACCTTCGCGAACTGTTCCGCCGTGACGCCGTGCCGTAGCGCGTACTCGGTGCCGGCCTGCGCGAAGACTCCCGGCATCAACCCTGTTCCGAGCACCCCCTCGGTCTTGATGACCGAGTCATACCGACCCCGCGGCTCGTACACCCTGTGGTCGGCCGCTGGGCGAGCCGCCCCGCCGAGCAGGCCCATCTTGCCCATCTGCTCCACCCCGACGGCAAGTCCGATGTCGGCTTCGCCTGCGAGGATCGACAGCATCGCGACGCGGAAGGCCGTCGCGCCGGTCGCGCAGGCGTTGACAACGTTGTAGGCCGGGACGCCCGTCTGACCGATCTGCTTCTGAAGCCGCTGGGCGTTGTGGCTTGCGGCCTCGTAGAGGTTGCCGACGGCCACGACGCCGACGTCCTGCATTGTCTGGCCCGCGTCGTGGAGGGCGCCCAGGGTGGCCTCCGATGCCAGGTCAATCAGGTCCTTTTCTGGGAAGCGGCCAAACGGGGTCATGGCGACCCCGATGATCCAGATGTCGCTGTCGCTCATGCTTCGGGCTCCGGGGAAAAGCCGAAGGCGACTGCCTCGGTTCCGTCATCGTCTTGACCCGCGGACACCGTCTCCAGTCGCACTCGCAGGTTTGCCGTGATCTTTGCGGGGTCCGTGACCCCCAGCAGGTTGGCCTTCACGACCCCCCCTCCGTCGAGGTCCACGACGACCGACGCGTACGGCGTCGGTACGGACTTGGCAGCGCGATGCACGATCGTGAACGCACGTACCCGACCTGTCCGAGCAAGTGGTCGCCACTCGAACCGGGTGCCGGAGCAACGTGCGCAGGCGTTGCGCCGGTCGAGGTAGAGGGCGCCACAGTCGCCGCACTCGCGGGCTCGCAAGTGGGGCTGTTCGTCATCGAGCACGAGGTAGCCAACCGCAGGAACCCGACTCTTCGACACGACTCCACCAATACATCTGGTTGTCAATGATAGATTACTAGAGTATCTCGGGTACCTGGACCACCGCCTCCCGACCGCATCCCCATCCCTGAGGACCCTGAGAATGCCACTGGATCCAGCAGCAGTTGGAACGACCTCGCAGCCGCAGCCGGTGAGCTGGACACCGAGGGACTGCTGCATCTACGCGCTCGGCGTCGGCGCCGGCGTTGACGACCTCCAGTTCACGACCGACAACACAGGTGGCGTCGCCCAGCGCGTCCTGCCAACCATGCCGGTGACCCTTGGGCAGGATGTCGGGATCATCAAGAAGGCAGGTGACATCGACTGGGCACGACTCCTGCATGCAGAACAGGCGGTCGAGTTGTATGCGGAGCTGCCCCCTGAAGGAAGGGCCGTCAGCACCACCCGCATCGCCGAGATGTGGGACAAGCAGAAGGCAGCTCTCGTCGTACTGGAGACCGAAGCCCGCGATCCCGACGACGACAGGCTGCTCTTCCGCACGCGGACCGCCCTCATCATCAATGGAGCAGGTGGCTGGGGCGGTGAACGCGGCCCAGCCAGCTCTTGGACCAGGCCGACCCGTGCGCCGGATCGCACGATCAGCCAGGCGACACGTCCCGAGCAGGCACTCCTGTATCGGCTGTCCGGTGACCGCAACCGGCTGCACTCCGACCCGTCGTTCGCTCGGAAGGCAGGGTTCGATCGTCCCATCCTGCACGGGCTGTGCACATACGGATTCTCGGGTCGCGCTCTTCTCCATGCCCTCCCAAGCCAAGATCCTGGGCATCTCGCCTCCATGACAGCCCGCTTCGCCGCACCTGTCCTTCCGGGTGACACGCTTCACGTGGACGTGTGGCAGGTTGCTGAATCCGAGCTTCTCTTCGAGACACGGCGCGACGACGGGACGGTCGTTCTGTCTCACGGTGTGGCGACGATCCGTCGGCAGGATCCGGCATGAACAGCGAGGCGCTGATCATCGACGGCGTCCGCACGCCGCGGGGCAAGGGACGACCCTCGGGAGCCCTGCATGAGGTCCATCCACAACAGCTGCTCGGACAGACGCTCATCGCGCTGTCTCGACAAGTGGCGTTCGCGGTTGACGACGTCGAGGATGTCGTGATGGGCAACGGCTCCAACACAGGTGAGCACGCCAACGACGTGGCGCGCCTGGCGCTGCTCACGGCAGGATGGCCCATCGGTGTGCCCGGTGTCACGCTCAACCGCTTCTGCGGCTCGGGACAGCAAGCCGTGATGTTCGCGGCCATGGGCATCACCGCCGGGTGGCAGGATCTGGTCGTTGCGGGCGGCGTCGAGTCGATGTCGAGATACGACCGCAACTCTGTCACACCCATCCATGCCCACAATGCGGCCCTGCGGGCGCGCCATCCGCTCGTCCCGCAGGGCATCTCGGCCGATCTGATCGCCACGCTCGAGGACTTCTCACGTGCCGATCTGGATGGCTTCGCGGTGGAGAGTCAGCGGCGGGCCGGTCAAGCGCAGCAGGAGGGCCGGTTCGCGCGCAGCCTGTTCCCCGTGACCGCCGATGACGGCCGCGTCCTTCTCGATCGCGACGAGCATCCCAGACCAGACACCGACCTGGCGGCACTGAGGGCCTTGGAACCGGCGTTCGAGAAGGCGGGTGCCAAGCCGCGCGATCCTGATGGGACGTCATACGACGAGGCCTGTCGGCGGGTCTATCCGGACGCTGGCGAGATCCAGCACGTCCATCATGCGGGCAACTCGTCCGGGATCGTCGATGGAGCGGCGGCTGTCCTTCTTGCCTCGCCGCGCTATGCCTCGGCGCACGGGCTGAAGGCTCGCGCCCGCGTCGTCGCCGGTGCAGTTGCGGCAACCGAACCGGTCATCATGCTCACGGCGCCGGGTCCAGCTGCTCTGCAATGCCTCCAGCGGGTGGGCATGACGATCAACGATGTCGACCTGTGGGAGATCAACGAGGCATTCGCGGCAATCCCGATGAAGGTGATGCGCGATCTTGAACTGGACGAGCACCGGGTGAACGTCAACGGTGGCGCCATCGCGCTCGGGCATCCGATCGGCGCGACCGGCGCCATCCTCATCCAGACCGTCCTGGACGAGTTGGAGGCGCGAGACCTGACGACGGGAATGGTCGCGATGTGCACCGGAGGAGGGATGGGGACGGCGACACTGATCGAGCGGATCTGACGGGAATCACAGCAGAGGAGGCAATCGTGGAGGCGTTCCAAGGGCGCGTTGCGATGGTGACCGGTGGCGCGTCGGGGATTGGACAAGCAGCTGCCCATGCGTTCGCGGCGCGTGGCGCGATCGTCGTGGTGCTGGATCTGGATATCGACCAGGGCGAGGCCACCTGCGGAGCCATCCGTGAGGGCGGAGGCAGCGCCCACTTCCAGCACTGCGACATCACGCGCGAGGAGGACGTCGCGGCCGCGGTGGCCTTCTGCGTCGACGAGCTCGGACGCCTGGACATGGCCTTCAACAACGCTGGCACACCCGGCAAGCCCGGCCTGTTGGAACACTGCGACCTGCGCGACTTCGAGGCGGTACTTCGGGTCAATGTTCTGGGGACGTTCCTTTGCATGAAGCATGAGCTGCAGCACATGGCATCCGTAGGGAGCGGCTCCATCGTCAACACGTCCTCGCTTGCCGGCCTTGGTGGCGCACCCCACATGCCCAGCTACGTCGCGAGCAAGCACGCCGTCACCGGGCTCACCCGAGCTGCCGCGCTCGACTACGCCCATCGGGGCGTACGCGTCAACGCCATCTGCCCCGGAGTCGTCGACACCCCGATGCTGGACGCCTGGACCAGGGACAACCCGAACAGCCGCCGTCTCCTCGATCACGCCGGGCCGATGAGCCGTCCCGCGCAACCCGAGGAGATCGTCGCCCTCGCCGTGTGGCTCTGCTCGGATGAGGCCTCGTTCGTCACCGGCACCGCAGTCCCCATCGACGGCGGGACGAGCGCGTCCGTCGGGCTGTAGGACGAGCGGAGACCGCCTCCGAGATCCGATCGGCCACACTGTTGCGCCGCCAATACGGTCGCGTCTACGATAGTTGAGCAATAGATCATTGAGGAGGTCTGGACCGGACGCGTCCAGACCTATGCGTTTCAGGCAGCAGGGAGGGCAGCCATCAGGTCGCACCTCGGCCACTCGACAGGCATCGGTCGACTGGGGATCGCAGCAGCCGCCCTTACCGCGCTGGCTGCACCCTTGGTCGGCATCAACCCAGCGGCAGCACAAACCGGCCCGGAGGTGCTCTGCGAGGTCCCCATCACGATGTCGGACGGCACCGTCCTGTCCGCCAACATCGCCATCCCCAGCACGCCCGGACCCCACCCGACCGTCATGACCATCACTCCCTACGGCAAGGACGGGGCACTCGGCGGCGGCGGCATCCCTGAGTGCACCACGGCGATCGGCAACCTGCAGGAGGCCGGCTACGTCACGATGCTGCTCGACGTGCGAGGCACCGGCGCCAGCGGCGGGGTCTACAACCTCTTCGGCGAACGGGAACGCCGGGACACGGCCGAAGTGCTGGACTGGATCCAGGCACAGCCATGGTCGAACGGAAGGGTCGGCGTCACGGGGGAGTCCGCCATGGGGATCGCGACTGTCGGTGCGGCCACAGCCGACATGAACCGTGTTGCTGAGGGAAAGCCCCGGGCAGTACACGCGATCTGGGCCGACTGCCCCTTTCCTGACCTGTACCGCGATGCGTTTCTCGACTCGGGTGGCATGGGCGCACAGGCGATCCTTGCCGCAGGCAGCGCCAACGTTCTCGCCGGCCACGTCCTGGGCTACGACCCCCAGGACGTCAGTCCCGGACTGACGTTGGGTTTCTTCACACAGTTGGTGTTCAACGACTACCTGGTAGGGCTGCGCGAGGACTTCAACAACGACGGCGACCTCATGTACTTCGAGGACTACTTCCTGGAGCGCGACGTGAGTCGCTTCGCCGAGTCCATCGAGATACCCGTCGTGGTCACGGCGGGACAGTCGGACGCCATCAACGCGCAACGTGGCGCCCTGTACTACTTCGACCACCTGACCTCCTCATCCAAGCGCGTCCTGCTCTTCTCCCCCGGGCCCCACTGCGCGGCGTCGAACTACGAGCAGCTGGGCTTCGGCTCTTTCGAAGGGCTGAAGGTCGCCTGGTTCGACCACTGGCTGAAGGGCGTGGACAACGACATCGATGATTTCCCGGCGTTCAACATGTTTCCCCAGAACGGCCACGAGTGGCTGCAGGCTGACCGGCATCCTGTTCCCGGAACGACCTGGACGCCGTTCTATCTGGACGAAGGCCCGAGCGGGACAATCCTGTCGTTCAACGACGGACTGCTCGCGACAAGTGCCGGCAGCCTCGGCAACGACGCGCTGCCCTACGTGCCGGCTCACATCCCCATGGTCCCCCCCTGCACGGGCATTGCCGAGTGCGGACCCGCCATCCCCGGCGTCGAGACCGCACTGACCTACACGACAGAACCCCTCACCGAGCCGCTCCACTTCGCCGGGCTGATCACCGGGCAGATCTTCGCGTCGTTCGACCGTCAGGAGGGAACGATCGCCCTACGGCTGTGGGACGTGGCCCCGGACGGCACAGCGACCGTGCTCACGCACGGGTGGCTGCGAGGGTCGTTGCGGGCCATCGACGAGACACGCTCGGACTTCGGTCCGGGCGGGCAGGTCATCCGGCCATACCACCCCTTGACGCGTGACTCGCAGGTGCTCACTGGCGGCGGAACGGATGCGTATCTCGTGGAGCTCAACCCCACGTCCGCGGTGCTGCCGCCCGGCCACCGACTTCGCCTGAGTGTGAGCATCACCGATGGAACTCTCGAGCAATCGCTGTCCCTCAACGCGGCCACCGTCGGCGAGACCATGACGGTTGCACGCGGCGGATCGGTCAACGCGTCGAACCTCCTTCTGCCTGTCATTACCGAGCCCGACAGCCCGGGTCCGCCAGGGCAGCCCGGAGGACCCGGCACTGGGGGGCCAAAGCCGAAGCCACCGATCCCGGCAACTGGCGGCGGCGCCGCGTTGGCAGGGCTCGCCCTGCTCGCAGGGATCCTCGTCACCCGGCGCCGGTGGGCGCGCAGCTAGCCCGCTTCGACCAACTGGCTACAGGTGCAGGCCACCATCGACCTCGATGCTGGCACCCGTGACGTAGCCAGCCTGCGTCGAGCAGAGGAACACCACCGCGTTCGCGACGTCCTCCGCCACACCGAATCTTCGCAGCGGGATGTCGCGCTCCCGGATCCGTTCGCGGGAAGCCGCATCGAGCTTCTCCCGCAACCCACGTCTGCCCAGGCCCGCGTCGATCCAACCCGGTCGGACACAGTTTGCCCGGACTCCGAATCGGCCAGCTTCCTTGGCGACGCCGCGTATCAACATCTCGATGCTCGCCTTGGGCGCCGCGGACAGGATGTCGGCGACCGGCACGCGCTCCAGCGCGGCTGTCGTGAGGGCGACCAGATTGCCTCCATCTCCCTGGGTCCGGAAGGTCTGAACGGCCGCCTGGATGACGTTGAAGGCACCATGGACGTCGGCGTTGACAACGCGATGCCATTCATCCGTGGAGATCTCGCCGATGAACCCGAAGGCAAAGGAAGGTCCTGCGGCATAGACGACGTGGGCGACGCGGCCGTGCTGCTGAGCGGCACCGGCCATCCAGGCGTCCACGGCCGCTCTGTCCGTCGGGTCGAGCGACACCGCAGCGGCATCACCGCCCAGGTTCGTGATCTCGTCGACAATCTCCTGCGCTCTGTCGGCTGCTTGGAAGTAACTGAAGCTGACAGGTGCGCCGGCCATGCTCAGCCCGGTGCAGATGGCCCTGCCGAGCCCTCCACTCCCGCCGACGACCAGCGCCACACCATCTGCGAGATCGGGTGACCAAGCCATCTCGGCACTCCTACAGCCGCACCGTCAACGCGACGGCCAGGGCGAGCACGACGGTACTGACGGGCACCCACCCGCAAGATAGTCTATTGCTCGACTATTTGATGATCACGGTAAGGAGTCGGCGGTGACCGGCCCAGACGTGGAGCCAGCGCTTCTGGGCTGCGTCACGAACGACCACCTGGCGAGGAGCCGGTGAAGGCAGTCTGAATCGCCCATCGCAGGCCCGCGGCTGAGCGCCGCCCTGCCCGGTGAGCCCTTCGTCGGCACCGAAGTGCCCCCCGTGCCTTGCGGCCCCCTGCCAAGATGGCGCGACCTGTGTCCTACGCCGTTGAACTGTGTCCTACGCCGTGGAAGCCGTGGATCTCGGCGTTCTTGGCTCCTCGCCGGCGGCCGCCACGACGGCCAGTGTCCGGCCCCAGGAGCAACTGCCACCACGAGAGTTTTGGGGCTGCGGTCGGGTCGCTGTGTTCTTTCTGTGTTATCCGTAACACAGCGAAACGTAGGGGTCACACGAAACTGAAGAATTCGGGCGATTCAGCTGAATCGTGGAGGTGATCGGATTTGAACCGACGGCCCCTTCGTTGCGAACGAAGTGCTCTGCCGAACTGAGCTACACCCCCGTGGGGAACGCGGGAGGGTACCGACGGGGTGCCTGGCTCAGTCGCCGACGGCGCGGGCGGTCGAGGACCCCGATGACAGGGCCGCGAGCTCGCGGGCCTCGCGGAGATCCGCGAGCTCCGAGACGATCTCGTCGGCGCGCAGTCGCTGGAGACGGAGGTTGCGCAGCCACGCGACGTACGAGCCCAGCGCGGCCGCCGCCACCAGACACAGGGCCCAGAACGCTCCGCCACCGAGCAGCCCCAGCAGGAACGTGAAGCCGGACGCTCCTGCCAGGACCAGCAGGTTCCTTCGCCGCCTCGCGGTGACGGGTGACACCCGCGCTTGGCCGGTGGGCAGCCCGCCCTCTGTGACAACCGGGAAGAGGCCGCTGAGCTGAGGTGCCTGCTTGACGCTGAGCACCTGGCGGCCGACGGGGGGCTTGAGCAGGTCCATGGCTTTCTCGAAACCGTCCACGGTGTTCATCGTCGAGCGGCGCCGGGCGCGGATGGCGCCGGGGAGAAGAACAACGGCCCAGAGGACGACCAGTACGGCGATCAACGCTTGGTCCACGCGTCCCTCGGACGAGGTTCGGACAACCGTAACCGTCCGCTCACCCGATTCCACGCAGGCGCCGCGCCTCCACTGTGTGCTTCGGGACACCGGATCCGAGGGGCGCTTCAGCACACGCCTCGCGGGCGTTCAATCGGCGGTCCAGTCGCCGCTGCGGCCACCCGACTTGGCAAGCAGCTTGAGGTCCGTGATGAGCACGTCGCGCTGCACGCCCTTGACCATGTCGTAGAGCGCCAGCGCCGCGACTGACGCGGCGGTCAGCGCCTCCATCTCGACCCCCGTGCGATCGGTCGCCCTCGCGATTGCCGTGATGGTCGCCATGCCCGTCGCGACCTCCACGTCGAGCTCGACGTCCACGCTCGTCAGCGCCACCTGGTGGCACAACGGGATCAGCTCGGGCGTGCGCTTGGCCGCCTGGATCCCGGCCAGGCGGACGACCGACGCGACGTCCCCCTTCGGCAGCGTGCCGTCCACCACCTGCGACGCCGTCTCCGACGACATCCACACGGTGCAGGACGCGGTGGCCTCCCGGTCGGTCAGCTCCTTGCCCGCGACGTCGACCATCCGGGCCTGGCCATCCTCGTCGAGGTGGGACAACTGGCCCATCAGCTGTCGCCGACGATCAGGTGCACTCGGATGGTCTCGCCGACCTTGACGAGCTCGACGTCCTCCGGAACCTCGGCGAGCCCGTCCGCCTCGACCAGTCCTGACAACTGGTGCGATCCCTGCCCATCCGTAGGCGTCGCATGCCACGCGCCGTCCTTGCGACGCAGCCGCACCCGGGCGTACAGGCGCTTGTCGGCCGGTGCCCGCAGCGCCGCCGTGAGCCGGGCGCGGACGGCCGGCCGCTGGTACTCGCTGCGCCCCATCATCTTGCGGATCGCCGGCCGGACGAACACCTCGAAAGAGACGAACGCGGACACCGGGTTGCCCGGCAGCCCGAACACGGGCACGCCCCGGACGTGGCCGAACACCTGGGGCATCCCCGGCTTCATCGCGACCCGGAAGGCGTGCGCCTCACCGATCCGGTTGATGGCCTCCTTGACGTGGTCGTGGCGACCCATCGACACACCGCCGGTCGTCACCATCAGGTCGGCGTGGCCGAGGTTCTCCTCGAAGGCGTTGACCAGCGCCTCGGGGGTGTCCCCGGCGATGCCGGCAAGGAACGGCACCGCCCCGAGCTCGGCCACGGCAGTCGCCAGCATCGGCCCGTTCGAGTTGTGGATCTGGCCCTCGCTGATCGGGGCGCCGGGTTGGACGAGCTCGGTCCCGGTGGACAGCACGACGACCCGGGGCGCCGGCACGCACGGCACCCGTGACGCGCCGATTGCCGCCAGCATCGCGACGGCGGTCGGGCCGATCCGGTGGCCCTTGGCGAGCACGGTCGTGCCGACGGCC
>Ga0302046_10000167_pt1 | contig 70446 bp, 58 predicted proteins | sample RVTome_11_FD_200261 | JGI IMG/M metagenome (GOLD analysis project Ga0302046, IMG submission 200261) | Soil microbial communities from uranium-contaminated site in the Upper Colorado River Basin, Wyoming, United States - RVT147D111 (version 2) ... | reverse complement strand
TGCCGCTGTTGCCCTCAGCCTGCGTCACGTCATCGATCGAGAGCGTCGCCGCGTCGTCGTTGGTGAGGGTGCCCTGGCCCTGCGCGTCCGCAAACGTCACGCCGCCGCCCGAGATGTTCGAGAGGTCTACCGTGAAGGTCTCGTCGAGTTCGACCGTCACCTCGCCGTTGACCGTCACGTCGACGGTCTGCGTCTCGCCCGCCGTGCCCGCAAACGAGAGCTGACCGCTGTTCGACTGGTAGTCCCCATCGCCGTTCTCGTCCTCGGCTGTAGCGTCGTTTGTGGTGAAGTCGACGGTGAAGGCACCGGCTGCGTCGTTGGTGAGCGTGACGGTGAACTGGAACGTGGTCGTGCCGCTGTTGCCCTCGGCCTGCGTCACGTCATCGATCGAGAGCGTGGGGATAGCCTGAACAATCTCGAAAGCATTGTCACTTGCCGTTCCAGTGACATAGACGTTGGTGCCTGCGCTATTGACGGCGATGAGACCAGGCTGGTCAAATATACTGGAGCCGTCGCCGCTGGCATCGATGATCTCCGTGAAGGTGCATGGCGTGCCTCCCGTACTGCATGTCCCGGGAGTGTCAATCCTGAACACGTTATCGCTACCGCCACCACCAACATAGACATTGCCGGAGCCGTCTACCGCAATGCCGTTGGGCTGGGTGAGGGCATTGGAGCCGTCGCCGCTGGCATCGATGATCTCCGTGATCGTGCACGGCGTGCCCCCCCCCGTATTGCACGTGCCCGGGGTGGCGATCTTGAAAACGTTGTGCGTAAGAAGCCCCGTAACAAAGACATTGCCCGAACCATCAAGGGCGACTGAGCGTGGACTATCGAAGGTGTTGCTGCCATCACCGGCGGCATCGATGATCTCCGTGATCGTACCGCCCGGGGTAATCCTGAATACGTTGTCGCTGCTCGCCCCTGCTACATAGATATTGCCGGAGCCGTCTACCGCAATGCCGTTGGGCTGGGTGAGGGCATTGGAGCCGTCGCCGGTGGCATCGATGATCTCCGTAATCGTACCGCCCGGGGTAATCCTGAATACGTTGTGGCTTCCGCCACCGCCAACATAGACATTGCCCGAACCGTCTACCGCAACGCCGAGGGGCGTATCGAGGGTGTTGCCGCCACCATCGCCAGTGGCGTCGATGATCTCCGTGATCGTACAGGGCGTGGTCCCCGTGCTGCACGTGCCCGGCGCAGCGATCCTCATCACATTGTCGCTGAACTGCCCTGCCACATAAACGTTGCCGGAAGCGTCCACCGCCAGTGAGAACGCCCGATCAAAGACATGGCCGGCACCGTCGCCCAGTTCATCCAGTATTTCAGTAATAACACCGCCCGGGGTGATCTGGAATACATTGTCGGTGTTGAAGGTCCCAACAAAGACATTGCCCGAGCCGTCTAAGGCCAACCCGAACGGCGCATCGAAGCTGCTGTCAGACAAAGCCGTACTGAAGATCTCGGTGATCTGTCCATGAGCCGGCCGGCTACCAACCCAGCACAGTACGAATAATAGCAACCAGAACCATCGGGGGGACGAATTATGCATTCTTCTCGGGCTTTATGGAGGGATCGCGCAAGCGCTGTATCAGGCAAACGCGGCACCGGGTGTAACACGGTGTACAGATCCAGGAATGACCTGCCCCCGCCTGGAGATCAGAGCAAGCAGAATTATCGAACAGGTTGGGGAGAATACTGAAGCGAGGGGGCTTGAGACAGGCTCAATGTAGTCGAAATCGAGCTTTGCAGCAAGGGATAAAACAGCCTGGGTCTCACGCGATGCCGGATGGGCCAGCGGAACAGGATGCATCGCATTACCCATGCAACGATCCAAATGACCCTCCTGGGAGCACACACCGAGGTATCCGTCTCAGGAAGCGGTTGCTTTCCGAGGCACGCATCGGGGTAGGCGACCCGGAAAAGAATCAAGCGGAAAGGATAAACTCGATCCGATAATCCCCGACGCGGAAATGATCGCCATGATTGAGTACGTACGGGCGCTTGACCTCCAGGCGATACCCGTTGAGCCACGTGGCATTTTTACTACCCAGGTCCATCAGCCAGTAGGCATTCGCTTGCCGGCGAATCTCGGCGTGCTGCCGGCTGACAAGCCGCATCGTGTTCGAAAGCATGACGTCGTTGGCCAGCGCCCGTCCGATGGCAACACATTCCTTGGCAAAGGAAAACGTTTCGCGCTCGCCGGGCACCAGCGTGCTCTCGATTAACAACGTATAAAAGGTTTCTGCCATGCTCGGATACACCGTACGGGTCCTGCTCCGCTACGGGAAGGGTCTCTTTCAGGCATGGCGTGAAAATGATGCCTATTAGCTATTTCTATCGGAGAAAAGTAGATGAAGACCTTTCCGATCAGTCGTCCAGTACGGGAATGTCCTCCTGCATCGGCGGCATGAGCGGCCTGTTTTGCTTCCAGGTGTCGTCAAGTTGGACGGACACCTGGTCAAAATGAATCAGTACCGGACCGTTGTAGCGAGCCGTGAGAGGCCCGTTTTCGAGCTTGAGCACGCCGCGCGGGCACACGGCGGCACATACGCCGCACCCGACGCACGAAGCCCGGACCACGTTCTGGCCCCGCTGGGCGTACCACCGCACGTCGATGCCCATCTCGCAGTAGGTAGAGCAGTTGCCGCACGAGATGCACTGGCCGCCGTTGCTGGTGATGCGAAACCGGGAGAAATATTTCTGCAACAGCCCCAGGGCCGCCGCCATCGGGCAGCCGAAACGACACCATACCCGCGATCCCATGATCGGGTAGAACCCCACCCCCACGACGCCGGCAAAGACGAGCCCGATATAAAAACCATACGCCCGCGCAAAGGGCTGCGAGAGCCTGCCCAGGACGCCGCCGCCGGTCGCCGAGTTGACCCAGAGCAACCCCGTCGTCACCACGACGAAGACAAGCACGCCGTGGACCATCCACCGCTCGATCTGCCAGGCTTTGAGCGACTTGTCCGAGAGGTGACGAAACGGGTCACCGGCCGTCTCGGCCAGGCCGCCGCAACCGCATACCCACGAACAGTACCACCGTTTGCCGAAGAAATAGGTCAGGATCGGCGTGGCGATGAAGAACATCACCGCCCCCCAGAAGACCATAAAGAGGCCCAGGTGCGAAGCATCGGAAAAATAGTTGACCGAACTGGGCCAGAGGTAATCGTACTTGAGCGGCCAGAAGTAGCTGAAGTAGTACTCGGGCTGGTTCAAGAGCAGCAACAAGCCGGGCAGGATAAAGGCAAACCCGAGTTGAAAAAACATGACGGAGATCGTGCGCACGATCTGATACCGGTTGTGGCGATACTTGAGGATCATCCGCACCCCCATCACGAGGACGGCGAAGGTGTAAAAAAACCCGTAGAGAAACCACTGGTCCGCCGCCCGCCCGCGCATCGCGTAGCTGAGCGGATCGACCATGCGGATCAGATGCTCCAGGTTGGAAGGGGCCCAGTAGAGGATCACGTAAAACCCGGTAAAGACGATGCCGAAGATCCACCCGAGCATGCCGCGCGCCGTGGCCGACGAAAACCATACGCCGTCGTTGTCGATGCCGGCCGGACGCTTCACGTATTTTCTGAAATAGAGCAGCCCCCCGACCGTCAGGCCGCCCACACTGACCAGGAGCGAGGCTGTCGGGAAGGCGCTGCCTGCCCCGAAAAGCGCTACCAGCAACCCCAGGATACCGACGCCGAGGAGCACCATCCCGGCTTTCTCGGACGCCTCGAACCGATCGCCGGATGCCGTCAATTGAAAACTAACGTCTGCCTGGGGCATGGGTTGATACTATTTTGAGGGTAGGGTGTTTAGCACTCAGCTTTCAACTAAACAAACGCGTGAAGATACCCCGGCTAACAAGCGACGAGACAACCTGTTCGGGATGCTGCTCGTTGTATGCTTGGAGCACTTCGGGTTCGCGACGGCGATGGAATTCCGGGTCGAAGGCGGCCTCGCCCAGATGCTGGAGGACGTAGTCCACGCGCCGCCGTTCCAGGATCCACCGTTCGCATACGTCATGGCGAAAGCGTACGCCCATCACGTTGATGCCCAGCACGCGCCCGTCGGGGGCGGCATAATCGAGCCGGATCAACTGCTTCGCCGCTTCGTCCTGCCAGCAAAACGTCTCGACGCCATCCTGCGGCCGGGCCGCGACGTCGCCGTAGGTCTGGTACTCGACGGTGAAAAATTTGGCCGAGTTGAAGAAAACGCCCCGGTCGTACGCCGTGCGCCGGCCGCAGATCGTCTGGGCGACCGTCTTACCGTGCCGGCGTCCCGAATACCAGAGTTGCTCGACCGGGCGATGCCCGATGCCCTCCTCGCGAAACTCGGCACAATCTCCGGCGGCGTATACGCCGGGTACGTTGGTCTCGAAAAACGCATCGACCAGCACGCCGCGTCGCGTCGCGATGCCGGACGCCTTCACAACGTCGGTGTTCGGGTGAACCCCGACGGTCAGCCCAACGAACCGGCAGGGGATCTCCTCGCCGGTGTGGGTCACGACGGCCCGCGCGCGTCCCTGCGCATCCGGCAGAATCGCCTTCAACTCGGTCGCCAGGCGCAGGTCAACGTGGTGGGCGCGGATCTCGGCGTTGACCATCGCCGCCTCCTCGGGCGGCAACACGTAATCCATGTAGCCGGCTTCGCGGACGAGGAACGTCGCCGGGATGCCCCGGGTGTGGAGCATCTCGGCCATCTCGATCCCGATGAGGCCGCCGCCCACCACGACGGCCCGGTCGATCCCGTCGGTCCACCGCTCCATCATGACGAGGTCCGGGATGCCGTAGAGGCCCTGCACGCCGTCCAGGTCTTCGCCCGGCCAGCCGAACGCGTTCGGCTGCGAACCCGTTGCGATCAACAGCACATCGTAGCCGATCACGCGCCCGCCGCCGACGTGCACGGTTTTCTCCGCCGTCTCGATCCGGACGACGTATCCGCGTACGAGATCGATACGATTCTTCGACCAGAAGCCGTCCTCATACGGCTTGGTATCCCGGTAGCGCAGATGGCCCATGTAGATGTACATGAGCGCCGTCCGGGCATAAAAATGGTCCGTCTCGGCAGAGATCATCGTGATTCGGAAGTCGCTGAGCTTGCGGATAAACCGCGCAGCCGTGACCCCGGTGATTCCGTTTCCGATGATGACGACGTGTGTAGCCATAGCCCGTTCTTCGCCGGCGGTTGCACCACGTTGTGTGGTCCTGGACGGCCTTTGTGTATCCCCGAGCGCCGCCCACGTTACAAGGGGGCCGCTCCCCTGTGACCACGGCCTTGCTTTTAGACACCCCGGCGTCATAGTTTGACGACCGGCTGCATGAACCGGACGCCCTCTCCCTGCGTACCGAGCCGTGCCTGCCTCCGAGCCCACCGCGCCCTGCCATGATTTACGGCATTACAGGCAACACCAACAAGGAAACCCTCTGGGCCCCCGTCGCCCATCTGGTGGCGTGGCTGGCCGAACGCGACCTGCCCTATCGCCTGCATGCAAACGTAGCACATGGCCTGCTGGAGCGCAACCTCATCCTCCCGGCGGCGGGCCGGGAGCGCAGCGTAGACACGCTGGCCCCGGAGGTTGACGTCATTCTTTCTTTCGGAGGCGACGGCACCTTGCTGCGGAGCGCCCATGAGGTCGGCACCCTCGGCACCCCGATCCTGGGCATCAACATCGGGCGGCTCGGCTTTCTGGCCGACGTCGATGTGAGCCAACTCTCGGAGACGATCCTGCGCCTGGAAGACGGGGACTACGAGATCGACGCACGCATGGTGCTGGCCGTACAGATCGAGGACGCCGACGCCTCGGACCCGTTCTGGGCCTTGAACGACGTCGTCATCGAACGCGGCGGCCCGGCCGGCCTCATCGCCATCGACGTGACCGTCGACGGCGCTTCCATGAACCGCTACTGGGCGGACGGCCTCATCATCGCGACACCGACCGGCTCGACGGCCTATTCGCTGGCCGTCGGCGGCCCTATCGTCGCGCCAGGCAGCGAAGTGATCATCCTCAGCCCCCTCGCACCGCACAGCCTGACGGTCCGCCCCGTCGTGCTGCCGTCCGGCTGCGTCATCGAAGCCCGCGTCGTGAGCAGCCGGCAACCCTACGTGCTGGCCATCGACGGGACGAGCACGGCGGCCCGCTCCGATGCGGTCCGGATCCTCATCCGCCGGGCCCAACATCGCATCAACCTCATCAAGCTCGCCGACCGGCATTATTTCCAGACGCTCCGCACCAAGCTGTCCTGGGGCCGAGGGCCTCAAGGTGGATCAAACGGCTGAAGCCTTCGTTTTCAGCAGGGCACGCGCGACATGAAGTACGAAGGAGCCATGGGTCCGAGGATGTTCTCACGATGGATCGGGGTGGTCGGTACGATCTGGCTGGCGGGCGTCGGCCCGGCGATCGGTATGGCCCGCGCCCAACAAAGCGCCGATCCCGAGGCCATGCAGGCACAGCAGCTGTTCGTGCGCGGCATGACCAAAGCCTACATCGACGACCACGAGGCCGCCCTCGCCTTCTATCAACAGGCGCTCAACCTCGCCCCTCACGAAGCCGCCATCCTGTCGGCCATGGCAACGTCGCAGGAAGCGATGAGCAACATGACGCTCGCCGTTTTCTACGCCGAACAGGCCCGTCAATTCGCCCCGGAAAACGTCGCCTACCATCACCAGCTGGCACGCCTGCACCGCCGGGACGGCGACCTGGATGCTGCTGTGCAAACCTACACGGCCTTGCTCGCCCGCTTCCCGGACGATTTCGAAGCCCTTGAGGACCTGGCTGCGCTGCAAGCAGACCAGGGACACACGCGCGACGCCATTGCGACCTACGAACGCCTCGCCGAACGGGCGGGCGATCACCCGGGCGTGCGCCGCCAGCTGCTTCGGCTTTACTTCCGCCTCGGGGATGCCGAAGGGACGCAACGCTCCCTCGAAGCCTTGACCGCGATGGAACCCACCAACCCGGCCCCGTACCGCCTGCTCGGTCAACTCTACCTGCAACAGCAAAAGCAGCAAGAGGCCCTCCGGGCTTTCGAACAGGCCCACACCGTGGATCCCAACGACCTGGAGACGATACTGGCCCTGTCCGACCTCTACCGTCAACTCGACCGGCCGGCCGATGCGGATCGCCTGCTCGGCCCGGCGCAGGACGTCGAGGGGGCGTCGGTCGAAGCACTGCTGGCCCGCGCCCAACCCCTTTACGAACGATCCACGACGAACGCGGATGATGCGCAGACCGCCACGCGACTCCTCGAACGCGTCCTTGAGTTGGAGCCTACCCGGGCAGAGGCCCTCCTGATGCTCGGCGACCTTCGCTATCAGCGGGGGCTTTACGACGAGGCCGCAGGCTTGCTGGAACGCGCCCTCGAACAAAACCCGCGCGACGTGCAGGTGTGGCGGCTCACCGCCGCGGCCTACCTCGCGGCCTACCAGCCCGGCGAGGCGGCACGCATTGCCACCGACGGCCTGCTGCTCTTTCCCGGCCACCTCCCGCTGCTCCACCTCGCCGGTCGCAGCCTGCTCGAAGCCCGCCGCTACGACGAAGCCATCGCCCGCCTCGATGAAGCACAAAAACTCTACGAAGAAGACGCCCCGGAGCAAACAGCCGAACGCGCCGAGGTGCTGGCCACCCTCGGGCTGGTCCACGCCCAGCAGCACGCGGCCGCCACCTCGGACGCCTACTTCGAACAGGCGCTCGCCGTCGACCCCGATAACGCCTTCGCCCTGAGCTACTTCGCCTCCAGCCTGGCCGGCCGCGAAACCCGGCTGGACGAAGCCCGCACGATGGCCCGGCAGGCCGTCGCCCTCGACCCACAGAACGCCTCGTTCCTGGATATCCTCGGCTGGATCTACTTCAAACTCGGAGACTATGACGAGGCCAAGCAATGGATCGGCCAGGCCATCGATACCGGACGCGGCAGTGCCACCGCCTACGATCACTACGGCGACGTCCACGCACAGCTGGGCGATGCAGACGCAGCCCGTCGGTTCTGGCGCCAGGCCCTCGAACTCTCGCCCGGCAACGACGCCGTGCTGGAAAAAATTGAACACCGCTAGGTAGGCGGCGGCGGGGTGCCCTTTCATGATCTATCGAGCAGACCGTTCCTCTATGTGCCTAGAAAACCAGGCACTCCGCTACGCGCCGCCGCTCAGCGTGATGCTACTTCTCCTCTGGACCGTGGGTTGCAGCGGTTCCCGCTCGGTGACGGACAACCGTCCCGACCTGCCGGATACGTTTCCCAACCATACTTCGGCAGCGATCGTACAGCAGGTCCGGCTGGCTTTCCCCGATACGGTGTCTGCCCTTAAAGCGACGGCCAGCCTCTCGATCCATTCGCCCGAGATGAGCGGTACCGTGACCGCCCGCATCGAGCACCGCCGCAACGACTCGCTCTTCATGTCTCTCACCGCCGCGCTGGGCATCGAGGCGGCCCGGATCCTCATCACACCGGACAGCTTCTTCGTGTATGACCGCCTCAAGAAACAGTTGAACTACGGATCGCTGGACTTCGCCGCCACCGTCCTGCCGGCTCCCCTCGCCGGGGACGACGTGTACCGCAACCTGCTCGGGCTCCTCACGCTCGATGAATCCGTCGACTGGCAACTCGAAGCCGACCCAAGGTACTATCACCTCCGCGACCGAAGCGGGCGGTACCATTACGTCGTCGATCCCACGCTCTGGCGCGTGGTCCGCTACGAAGAACGCACGGCCGCAGGCGACCTGCTCGAAGCCCGCACCTTCACCGAGCACGACGTGTTCGACGGCCTCTACCTGCCCCGCCGGATTATACTTCAACGCCCGTTGGACGATACCAACGTCTCGATGTACTACCGCACTTTGACCCTTACTCCACCTACCTTGTCCTTTGCTTTGAACGTCGGGGATTCCGTCGAACGGGTGCTGATCGATGAAGACTATGGTAGTTCGAAAGAATAATACAGCCGTACGTACGACCGTACGGCTGACCTTGCTCACCGGCCTGCTCCTGGGCGTCTTTCTCGCACCGCCCGCCCTGGCCCAGGTACAGGAAAACGAAAAAACGACCGAGGATCGCCTGCGTGAACTGCGCGAGCAGATCGCCCTCGACGAGCAACGACTCAACGAAACGGAACAGGCGGAACGGGCCTCGCTGGAGACGCTGCGCGACCTCGACCGCGAGATGGCCATCCGTAAAGAACTGACGTCCAACTACCAGGACCGCCTGGCCGAACTCGTCGACGAGAGCGACTCCCTGCGGGCGTCGCTCGATGTGCTGGAGCAAGACCTCGGCGTGCTCAAGACACAATACCAGCGCCGGGCCGTCCACGCCTACAAGTACGGACGGCTGCACGACCTCGCCCTCATCCTGTCCGCCAGCTCGATCAACCAGATGCTGATCCGGGCGCGGTACCTCAACCGCTTCACCGACGAGCGCCGCGACAAACTGCAAGCGATCCAGGACGCAGCGACGGACCTCGAGGACCGCCGCTTGAAACTGGCCGAAGCCCGTGTGCAAACCCAGCTGCTTCTGAGCGAAGCCCAGAAAGAACAGCAGCGGATGCAGTCCCTCCAGCAAAACCGGCGCGGCGTCATCCAGGAACTGCAGACCCAGAAGACGACCCTCTCGGGTGAGTTGAGCAAAAAAAGAGAGGCCGCCACCGAATTCGAACGCCGCATCCGCGATGTGATTGCCACCGAGACCGCCCGCCGCCGCTCCGAAGCCAAGCCCCAGGACGAAGTCAACTTTCAAGGCCTTACCGGCTCTTTCTTCGGCAATCGGGGCAACCTGCCCTGGCCCGCCAGCGGCGTCGTCGTCGAGCCCTACGGAGATGTCGTCAACCCCATCCACGGCACCACTACGCCCAATCCGGGTGTGCTGATCGCAACGAAACCGCAGGCCGAAGTCCGCTCTATCTTTGACGGAACCGTGCTGAGCGTCTCGGTCATCCCCGAGTTCGGCACCTACGTTGCGATTGCCCACGGCGAGTACCAGAGCGTCTACAGCAACTTCTCGATGGTCTACATTGCCGAAGGTTCATCGGTGAAGGCGGGCGCGATCATCGGGCGCGCCGGTACCGACGCGGAACCCAAAGAAGCAGGCATCTTCTTCGGCCTCTTCAAAGACGGCACTCCCTTCGACCCCATGCCCTGGCTGCGCTCGCGGTAACGGACGAGCGCTCGCTTCTTTGCCTTCTTTACCAGGCTGGCCGACACCTCCCCGATCGTGTTTGCGGGCGCAGCCCCGCAGGCTGACTGGGACGCCAAACACTCGGTAGTGGGTACTTTATCGACATCAAGAACCGTGACAAACCGTGTACGCCTATTCCGGAACTCGACGCCTGAATAATGTCGCCCCCGTCGGGGGCAAGCGGTACATAACAAACCTACAGGCTCTTTCACCCTTGCCTGGTTTCTCGTAAGTTTGGCGGCATGGCGAGGAAACAACTCATCACCGAGGCACACGTACGCGACGCGCTGGCAGCGGGCCGCCCTACCCTCGCGGTGACGCCGAACGCGCTGATCACCCACCTGGCGCGCGATGCGGCGCGTGAAGGCGGCCTTACGTTCGTTCCCGAAACGCCTGAGGCGGTATCGGCTCCGGCACCCGCATGCGCCTGCACGCACCGCATCGCCCTCGGCAGCGACCATGGCGGCTTCGCGTACAAAGAGACGTTGAAGTCGTTCATAACCGGGCTGGGCTGGCAAGTCCTCGACGTAGGCACCGACAGCGAACAAGCCTGCGACTACCCCGACCATGCCTACGCCGTCGCCCGGGCCGTCGCCCTCGGCAAGGCCGACCTGGGCGTGATGATCGACGGGGCCGGCCTCGGCTCGGCGATGGTCTGCAACAAAGTGCCGGGCATCCGGGCCGCCTGCGCGTACAACGAGTTTACCGCCTGGAACGCCCGTGCCCACAACCAGGCCAACGTCCTCACCCTCGGCAGCCGCACCCTCGGCATCGAAGTCTGCAAGCGCATCGTCCAGACCTTCCTGGCTACCGACTTCGAGGGCGGTCGCCACGCCGCCCGCATCGGCAAGATCACCGACGTAGAGCAGCGTTTCTCTCCGGGCAACGTGACGTGACGTCACCCTGGCTTGCGAAATCCCCGATGCCACACCCTGCATCGGGGATTTCGCAATTTCACACAAGATTTTCCCGGTGCCGGGATACGCCCCGGGTGCTGAACGTATCTTCTTTCCCCTGCTTCGATGCCCTCTCACCCAATCCCCAGGATCGATCATGGCCCAGCAACCCAGCTACGACGTCGTCGTCATCGGGACCGGCCCGGGCGGCTACGAAACGGCGATCCGCGCCAGCCAGCTCGGCCTCAAGACCGCCGTCGTCGAGAAGGATAAACTCGGGGGCGTCTGCCTCAATATTGGCTGCATCCCGACGAAAGCCCTGCTCAAGAGCGCCGAAATGATGGCCTATGCGAATCATCTCGCCGACTACGGCCTCCAGCTCGAAGGCACGGTCACGCCCGACTTCCCCAAAGTCGTCTCCCGCAGCCGGGGGGTGGCGGACAAGATGAACAAGGGCGTCGGGTTCCTGATGAAGAAGAACAAGATCGACGTTCACTACGGCCATGCCCGTTTTACCGGCAAGGGTACCCTCGCCATCGAACCGTCGGAGAACATGGACGGCGAGACCATCGGCGAAGCGCAAACCATCACCGCCAAACACATCATCGTCGCCACCGGCGCGCGGGCCCGCGAGATTCCGCCGCTCCCCATCGACGGCAAAAAGATCGTCGATTACAGGATGGCGATGTTGCAGCAGGAGCAGCCGAAGCGCCTCGTCGTGGCCGGCGCGGGCGCCATCGGGGTCGAGTTCGCCTATTTCTACCACCACATGGGCACCGAAGTCACCCTCATCGAACTGCTCGACCGCCTCGTCCCCGTCGAAGACAAAGACGTGTCGAAAGAGCTGGAGCGGGCCTTCAAGAAGTACGGCATCAAGGTGATGACGGGCGCGCAGGTGGACGGGGTGGACACGAAGGGCAAGGAGCTAACGGTCAAGGTCAAGACCAAGAAAGGCCCCGAAGAGATCGCCTGCGACCAGGTGCTCTCGGCCGTCGGCGTCGTCGGCAACATCGAAGACCTCGGCCTCGAAGCCGTCGGCGTCAAGACCGAGAAAGGCGCCATCGTCATCGACGACTTCGGGCGGACGAACGTCGAGGGCATCTACGCCATCGGCGACGTAGCCGGGCCGCCCTGGCTCGCCCACAAAGCCAGCCACGAAGGCATCCTGTGTGTCGAAAAGATCGCCGGCAAGGACGTCCACCCGATGAACAAGAACAACATCCCCGGCTGCACCTACTGCCAGCCGCAGATCGCCTCGGTGGGCTATACCGAAGAGCAGGCAAAAGAAGCCGGCTATGCGATTAAGGTGGGCAAGTTCCCCTTCACCGCGTCGGGTAAAGCCGCGGCCTCCGGCCACAGCGAGGGCTTCGTCAAGGTCATCTACGACGCCAAGTACGGCGAATTCCTCGGCTGCCACATCATCGGCCACGACGCCACCGAACTCATCGCCGAGGCCGTCACCGCGCGCGAGTTGGAGACGACCTACCACGAAGTCATCGAGGCCATCCACCCGCACCCGACGCTCTCGGAGGCGGTCATGGAAGCCACCCGCGCCGCTATCGGCGAACCGATGAATATTTGAAATCGCGGGTGGGATTTCAAAACACTTCTGGATTCCGGCTTCCTGCCATCCCAGCACCCGGACGCCTCCGCGTTGCTGGTTTTCCGTGCCGCCGTAAACGAGCCAGGTCGCTCCCGTCAGATCATCTGCATAGCGAAGAAGGATACAGGCAGCAGGTAGCCACGCCACGCTACGCTTATCCTTTTCCCTCAAGGCAAATCTCCCGTACAAATCCGCCGTTCTTCCGGTCATAATCCGCCATCGCGACGGATTACAGGCTTTCGTCGGGTTTCTAGGGGGTCATCCCTCCTATGTTGGCGTCACGTATTCCGCTTAAGCACGAGACGGGGAGGAAGTACGCCATGCCTGCACCACATCCGAATGAGTACCTCTGGCTGGAAATCGATCTGATGATGCAGCATGTTGAGATGGCCTTGCAGGTGCTCGCCGTATACACGCAGTGGTTCTGCTTCACCGCGGCGGCGTTCGCTGCCGTCGGGATCACGGCGATCTTCCTGCTAGCGCTGCATGAACATCACGCATCCGAGACGAGCCAACGCCTGCTTAAAAAAGCCATCCGGCCTCGCTGCTCCGGGCTACCTGAAGTCACGCGCTGCTCAAATCGAACAACGGCCCCGGCCTGACGACTATGAAGTACAAATCTACCCTGCTCCTAGCCGCCCTGGTGCTGCTGCTCGTCGGGGTCTACGCCGGCCACCCGGTTCGTTCTTCGGATACGAGCGCCGCTAGCTTCTCACCCGGCATCCCGCGCACCTGGGATAGCACGGCCCTCGCCACAGTCATGCTCCCGCTCGTCGACACGTCCGTTACCGTGCGGCCCCTCTCCGAGGAGGCGTACTACGGCCTGCCCGAACGCGTTATCTACAAGAGCTACCCCCTCTACGCACCGGGCTACATGCCGGCCGGGTATTTCGACTCGCTCCGGCAACGTGAGCCCGAGATTGCTTTCGTTCCGGCCACGATCGAGACGGGGGGGGACTGGATCCGTGCCGGCGAACTCGTCTTCGACGCACCCCACGCCTTCATTACGGTCGACTCGCTCGTGGAGCACGTCTCCTTCCCTATGGTTGCAAGGGAGATCTGGCGACAGGTTGGCATGCCGCTAACGGAGGACGGCATCATGCCCTTCTTCCGTCTGGTGGTTCGAGAGAAGGGAAAAGTGGAGATCGGCCGTTTTGCCTGCGGGATGTGTCACACCCGTGTTCAGGAAGACGGCACGCTCATCAAGGGCGCGCAGGGCAACTACCCGTTCGATCGGGAGCGCGCGCTTCTCGAACCGATGCTCCTGCGGTTTCAACAGGGCTTAAATCCGGACGAGGCCATAGGGCAGGATCAGCGCGTTCTCTTTGGGGCTCCCTGGATCACCCATGCATCCCAGGCCTGGCTCGACAGCCTGACCGTCGAGCAGTTTGTCTCGGCCGCCTTGGCTATTCCGCCGGGCGTGCTGGCCCGGCATGGGGCCCATCTCCTTCACCCAATCCGAATTCCCGATCTGCGCGGCGTCAAGGACCGCCGCTATCTCGACGCGACCGGCCTGATGCGCCACCGCTCGATCGGCGACCTGATGCGCTACGCCGCCTTCAACGAGAATGCCGACCTCCTCACCCGCTTTGATGATTTCATCCCGGCACTGGGCCGGCACGAGGGCCCGCTGCCGCCGCTCGACTCCCTCGGCTTCGATCGCTTCACCGACGCGCAACTCTTTGCCCTTGCGCGCTATCTCTACTCGCTTGAGCCCCTGCCCAACCCACACCGTTATGATGAGGCCACGCTTGCCCGAGGGACGCACGTCTTCATCGAGGAAGGCTGCGTCACCTGTCATACACCGCCATTCTTCACGAACAACGAACTAACGCCCGTAGACGGCTTCACGCCGCCGGAGGATCACTTCGAAACGTTCGACCTCTTCGACCTCTCGATGGAGACCGACCCGAGCCTGGCGCTCTACACGCGACGCGGGACGGGCTACTACAAGATCCCGGGGCTACGGGGCCTGTGGTACCGCGAGGCACTCTTGCACGACGGATCGCTCACCACGCTGGAAGAACTCTTCGACCCACGGCGCCTGGAAGAAGACTTCGTGCCGAGCGGCTTCAAGGGCGCGGGTGTGGAGGCACGCGCCGTGCCGGGGCACCCTTTCGGGTTGGAACTGTCGGACGAAGACAAGGCGGCTCTGATCGCGTATCTCAAGGCGTTGTAGCCGGACCCATGAGACGCATCCTGTTCTACTGCATCCTGCTGATTCCGTTCACTTTACGGGCGCAACCGAGATGGCATGTAGAGACGGCATCGATTACCTTTGAGATCAAGAACGCCGGCTTTCCGGTGCGGGGCTCCTTCGAAGGGCTGGAGGCGGATATCCGCTTCGATCCGGCCCGGCCGGGGCGCAGCACGATCGTCGCCTCCATCGATGCCTCGTCCGTCCGAACCGGCATCGGCCTGCGAGACCAGCACCTGCGGGGGCGCGACTACTTCGATGTACAGCACCACCCGCAAATTCACATGGACTGCGTGCGGATCGAGAAGACCGAAAGCGATGCCTTCACAGGCCTCTTCCGGCTTCAGATTAAGGAGGTTGTTCAGAGCGTGACGGTACCGTTCACATTCGCGCCGCGTGGACGCCGCGGCAGGCTGGAGGGACACTTTGCGCTCAACCGGCTCGACTTCGGCCTCGGCGGGCCGAGCCCCATCCTGGCCGATGACGTGTTGGTCCGTCTCGAAGTCGGTGTAGCGCAGGCTGAATAGCCAGCCGGGAGGGATGTCTTATGGAATGGTTTCTTCTAACGCCCGAGTCGATCGTTATGCTGGTGGGCCTGATCCTGTCGGCCGCCATCACGCTCTACCTGCTACACGTTCCCTGGAAGACGCCGGCCACCTGGTACCTGGCCGGCGCGTTCATCGCCGCGACGGCAGGCTTCTCGCTAAACCTGCTGGCGACCTTTATCATCGGACCCAGTAGTCCGGTTTCAGCGCTTCAGCTCAGCAATCTGGCCAGCGTCTCTGTTCTCATCTTCCATGTTTGCTTCATCCAGTTCACGTACGCGTTTCTCCACAACCCCTTTCCCCGTGAGGCGCGCGCCGTGCTACTGCTGAGCGGGCTGCTGGCATGGACGGCCCTTCTCGCCTTGTATGAGGCTGTCATTCCGCTATTCCTCTACCCGCTCTCCGTCCTGCTGCTTGGAGCCTGGATACTCTTGCTCTTCCTGCGAAAAACAATGCCCCTTTCGAAGCGAGCCGGCGCTGCGACGGTACCCAGGCGGGACGCCCCTTCGGCGTGGACGAGCCTGTTCAGGCCCGTAGGCATGGAGGCCCGTGCCCACCGTGCCTTCGCCTTGCTTTTTGTGCTTTTTTTGATGATTGGCCTTGTAACGGGGTTGCGTGACGCGGCTGTGATTCCCCGAGGGGCTTATACCTTCGCCATCTCTCTTCTGTACCCGTTTTTCCTGTTCGGCTTCATCACTGTCTACGTCAACCATGCACCCGAGCAGACGACCTTCCAGGTCAAGCTAGTCGGCCTCACGCTGGCCACAACGCTCACCCTCCTCAACCTGGCTGCCCTCGTCGTCTTCGCGGATATCGAGCGCATTGTCGGATTCTCTGGCCACCCGCTTCCCATGCCTGACAGGCAGACGCTGCAGTTCGAGCCCACGGGCGATGGCGGCTACCGGGTTGCAGCGGTCCCCTTTCAGTTCGAGGACGATCCCGGCAGGCGCCTGCCCCTCTCCAGCGTGGGTGCGAACGAGCACCTCGAACTCGGCTTCCCCTTTCCCTTCCAGGACAGCGCCTGGCCTGCGCTGTACGTGAACAGCCTCGGCTTCGTCACGTTCGGCGAACGGTTGTCGGACTTCTGGTCGTTCTGGACGACCGACTTTCCCAAGATCGTGCTGCTGGGTACGGAACCCGAATCATTCGATGTGTATGCCCGGCAAGACCCGGGCCGTGCCACCATCACCTGGCGACTCGTTCCGTACGCGGGGCCGCCCGAAGAGAACACCGCCCAACTCACCCTCTACGAAAGCGGGGCCTTTACCTTTTCGTACGTCTACGCGCAGGCTCCCGTATTCATGCGAGGTATTCACCCCGGTGGTTCGGATCTTTCGGTAGCAGAGATAGCCTTCGACGAAGCCGTGCCCTTCGCTGCCCCGGCCCGTACGATCCTCATCGAAGACACCTTCCTCCCGTTGCGCCGCAGTGTGCACGCGGAGGTATCCGGCCTGTTCTGGCTCGTCCTGGGAAGCGCGCTCTTCATCCTGATCGTCTTTCCGCTCTCCTTCCGCGCCATCCTCACCCGGCCCCTCGAACGGCTCCTGCGCGGCATGCGGGACGTTAATGCAGGGGCGCTGAATACGGAAGTTCGCGTCGCGGTCAAGGACGAAATCGGCCATCTGACCCATAACTTCAACCAGATGACATGCTCCCTGCGCGATGCCGACGCCGCGCTGCGGGCCTATGCCGAGGATCTGGAAGCACGCGTCGTCGAGCGCACCGCCGTGCTGGAGGTGCAAAAGGCCGAGTTGGAAGCGCAACGCGAGCAGCTTCAGCACCAGGCCGAGCGCCTGCGCGAACTTGATGCCGTTAAGGCCCGCTTCTTCGCCAATATCAGCCATGAGTTCCGCACGCCACTGACCCTGCTGCTGGGCCCCATCCAGGACGCGGGGCGGGAAGGCGACCTGGAACGTCTCCGGGCGCACCTGCCCCTCATGCAGCGCAACGCGGAGCGCCTGCTCGGCCTCATCGGCCAGCTCCTCGACCTCTCCAAGCTTGAGGCCGGGGGGATGCAGCTACATGCCCGGGAGGTCGACCTCGTCCCCTTACTTCGCCAACTCACCGCAGCCTTCTCCTCCCGGGCCGAACGGCAGGGACTCACCCTCGTCTTCGATGCCGAGGTCGAGACGCTACCCTGCTACGTCGATGCCGATAAACTCGAGAAGGTCGTGCTCAACCTGCTCTCGAACGCACTCAAGTTCACCGACCGGGGCGGCAAGGTCCGCCTGCGCCTTACGCAGCGCCGGGCGGACACCGGTGCCTGGGCCGAGATCACCGTTCAGGACACCGGACGTGGCATCCCGGTTGAGGAGCTACCTCGCCTCTTCGACCGCTTCCACCAGGTAGAGGATGGCACGACGCGCCCGCATGAAGGCACCGGCATCGGCCTGGCCCTCGCCCGGGAGTTGGTCGAGCTGCACCACGGAACGATCACCGTCGAGAGCACCGAGAAGTTCGGGTCGACCTTCACGGTACGACTTCCGCTGGGCCGCGCGCATCTGCAACCCAGCGACCTTGCCGAGCCCCCCGGTCCAGGAGCCGCCCCGCACCGGATGGTGCACGCTCCCCTCCTGCTCGAAGGGGATGGTACCGACACGAAAGACCGCCAGGAACCTCCCCTGCTGGCCCAGGGAGACAGGCCGACGGTGCTGGTGGTCGAAGACAACGTGGACATGCGGGCGTACCTGAAGAGTCACCTCTCGCCGCACTACCGCGTCGCCGAAGCCGCCCATGGAAAGGCCGGGTTGGAGGTCGTACGCAGCCTGAGGCCAGACCTGATCATCAGCGACGTGATGATGCCCGAGATGGACGGCTACCAACTCTGCCGGGCTGTCAAGGCAGATCCCGCGCTCGGTCATATCCCGGTAGTGCTCCTGACGGCCCGGGCCGACGACGAGAGCAGACTCGAAGGGCTAGAGATCGGGGCCGATGACTATCTGGCTAAGCCCTTCAACGCCGAGGAAATGCTCCTCCGAGTCGAGAACCTGATCGAGATCAGGCGTAGGTTGCACGCACACTTCAGTGGGCGGGTCGTGGTCGGAGCAAGCCAAGTGGTGGTCTCCTCGACGGAGGCAGCCTTCCTGGAGCAGGTACGAGACGTAATCGAGGCACACCTCGGCGACACCCATTTTGGTGTGGAAAGGCTTGCGGATGAAGTAGGCCTGAGCACACGGCAGTTGTTGCGGCGTGTGAAAGAAACAGCAGGGCTGACGCCGAACGGTTACATCCGTATGCTTCGTCTGGAACGGGCTGCCCAACTGCTGGAGCAACGGGCAGGTTCGGTGTCGGAGATTGCCTATCAGGTAGGTTTCAACCAGCCAGAGTACTTTTCGAAGCTCTTTCGTCAGGTCTTCGGCATCCCCCCTTCGGAATATGCCCCAGATCACCCCTGATCCCGGCATACCTCTCTTATCGTACCACGGACCCATCCTCCCCGTCGGCGGCCACGATGCTCAGGCGGCCTTCGCGGTCTTCGGCCATCAGGAGCATGCCCTGGCTCTCCAGGCCGAAGAGCGTGCGCGGCTTGAGGTTGGCGACGCAGCAGACGCCGCCGCTGCTATTGTTTTTGAGCCGAGGCCAGCGGCAGCGTGAACGTGAAGGTCGCGCCCAGGCCCGGCGTCGAATCCACCCAGATCGAGCCCCCGTGCGCACGCACGATCTCCTTGCAGATGGCCAGCCCGAGCCCGCTGCCGCCCAGCGACTTCTCCCCGCCCACCTGAACAAACTTGTCGAAGATTTTGGCCTGGTAGGCGTACGGGATACCTTCGCCGTCGTCCTGGACGGAGAGGTGCATTTTCGATCCGGCCGGCGCCGCGCGTAGCTCGATATGCCCGCCTGTATGCGTGTAGCGCAGCGCGTTGGAGATCAGGTTCGTGAGCACCCACGTTACCTTGTTCGCGTCGGCCCGCACGTCCGGCAGATGGCCGGGGATGCGGTTGATCAGTTCAAGGCCTTTCTCCTCAGCCTGGGCTTTCAAGCGCTGCACGGCCTTGTCGACGAGCAAAGAGACAGGGACGGCTTCGAGCGCCAGGTCGATCTTTCCCGCTTCGATTTTCGAGAGATCCAACAGGTCGTTCACCAGGCGCCCCAGCCGCGCGACATCTTCCCCGGCGACGGTCAAAAGCTCCTGCTCACGGTCGTTGAGCTTCGCCTCGGCGCGCTCTTGCAAGAGCCCGATGCTCATCCCGATAGAGGTTAGCGGCGTCTTGAGCTCGTGCGAAGCCGTCGCGACGAACTCGCTTTTGAGCCGGTCGAGTTCCTTGAGCTTCGTCACATCGCGCAGGAGAAGGATAGCCCCACTCATCGTCTTCGACGGCGTATAGACCGGCGTGACGACGAACTGGTAATGCTGGTGCATGCCGCCGCGCTCGACACTGAAATAGGTCTTCGCTTCGTCGATGGCCGGCGCCTCCCCCAACGCCACCGTCTCTTTCACGTACTGAAAGAGCACTTCGCTCCGGATGACGTCCGGAAAGGGTAGCCCCAGCGCTTCCTTGCGGTTCACGCCGAGGGCACGCGCTGCCGCCGGGTTCATGTCTTCGACGTCGAGGCCGGCGCCGATGACGACGAGACCGTCGTCGATGCTCTGGATGACCGCCTCGCTCTTCTTTTGCTCCGCCATGATCCGCTCGACGTTGAGATCGCGGTAGGCGCGCAGCTTCGCCGCCATCTCGTTAAACTGCGCTGCCAGGAGACCCAACTCGTCCTCTCTGTCGGTGGGCACCTCTATATCGTAGTTTCCCTCGGCAATATGCCTTGTGGCCTCACGCATCCGTTGGATGGGTTGCACGAGCCGGCTCGACAGCACGAGGCTGAAGACGAGGCCGAGACCGAGGGTGAGTAACCCGACAAGGCCCATCGACCACATGGCACGATCGGCAACATCACCGGCACGATCACTGGCCGCCTTCATCGTCCTTTCGTTGAGATCACGCAGCCCGGCACTGGCATCACGCACCGCCACGAAGGCGGGTAGCAGCCTATCATGGTACGCCGTGCGGACCGGCTGAGCCTCCCGGCCCGACCGACGCATGAAGTGGCTGACTGCGACGAGGTAGTCGGCATAGGTCGTGTCGATCGTCTGGATGATTTCAGCTTCTCCCTCAATGGTGACGTTGTCACGGGCGCGGGCAAGCCACTGTGAGAACTGGTTCTGGCGCTCGTGGAACTGCTCCGTTGCTTCGCGTTCGAAGCCCAGGATGTAGAGCAACACGCCGCTGTCCTGTCGTTCCAGCGCGTCGATCATGTTCTCGGCGGCGATGATGCTGCGGTAGTTCTCGCTCAGGATCGCGTCGGAAGCACGGCCCAGCCCGAGCAGGTTGACGAAGGCCCAGCCAAAGACAAGCACCGCCAACAGCAGGACGACGCCGTAGCCGAGCAGGATTTTCTTGCGCAGTGTCCAGTGCATAGCAGGCCCTCTACTTCATCTTCGCGAGACGCTCCAGGTTTTTCTCCTTGCCGGCCACGAGCAGCGTGTCGGACTGCTTGAGCAGGGCGTCCGGGTCGGGCGGCACGTGCATCTCGTCCCGGAGCACATCGTGAATAGCGACGACGGAGACACGATAGTGCATCGGTAGTTGCAACACGCGGAGTGTCTTGCCTTCCCAGGTGTCCGGCACCGTCATCTCTTGCATGCCGAAGCCGGCACCCAGCCTCACATAGTTGAAGACCGACGTACTGGAGAGACGCGCGCCGAGGTTGAGCGCGGCTTCTCGTTCGGGAAAGATGGTCTCCGTCACGCCTATACGGGCCATGACGCGGGCGTGATCGCGCGAGATCACTTTGACGTAGACCTCACGCACGCCGAGGTCTCGCAGGGCCATCGTAGCCAGAATGCTGGCCGTGATGTCGTCGCCCGTGGAAACGATGCCGGCATCGCTTCCCTTGGCGCCGAGACGTTCGAGCGTCTCGCGTTGCCGCCCGTCGCCGACGGCTGCCCGGGTCACATGGGAGGCGGTTCGATCTACGGCCTGTTCGTCCGGATCGACGGCGATCACTTCATGCCCCTGGCGATAGCATGCTTCCGCGACGCTGGCTCCGAAGTTGCCGAGCCCGATAACGACAAATCGCTTCATGTGCAGGTTTGCAGGTTAGGGTACGTCTACGAATAAGCTCCTGGTTTTCAGATGGCGAATAGATCGTTGAAAGCAACTTCATTCTACAACGAGAATCTAGCGCGGGGAAGTAATTATACGCCAGTGGATGAGCTACGATGCCATGTAGAAGGTGCCGTCATCGATTCGCCACCGATATCACCTTGCGGGAGAACCAGCGGGACAACTCCACCTTGCAAAATGCAGTATCCAAAGAGTGATACCTTGCAGATTGCAATGATGCAGCGGGCTGCTCTTCATTTCTAGTGGCTTCTCGTGACTTTTTCGCCTTGGTATCCCTTTTGTATATCTGTATCATCTTCGCGCGGGCGAAATTGGATGTTTCCTTCTTAAGCAACATGATATTTATCAAACTGGGCCATCGGTACATCAACCTGGAGATGATCACGGATGTCTTCGTGCAGGATCGGCGTCCGGAACAACCAGACTTCCACGTAGAAGTATATCTGGCTGCTCCAACGGGCGAGCGCAGTGTTCCTGAGGCACCGCTAGACGTGCAGACGCGCCACGTGCACGTCTCCGGCGAAGACGCCGAGCGGCTCCTCCGCTGCCTGGAGGAACACCTCGCGGAGGAGGGTCCACTCCGATGAGCATCCGTCTTCTTTCGGATCCACGTGCCTTCATTGGACGAGTCCCCTTCTGGCGAACCCTTACGGCGCCTCAACTCTTCGTCGGCTCTTTTCTCCTGCTCATCGTGCTCGGCACCATCGGGTTCAAGACGCTGCCGGGACTCTACGTCGGTCCGGAACTCTCCTGGCTCGACGCGCTCTTCACAGCCACGAGTGCTGTGTGCGTTACGGGACTGATCGTCGTCGACACGGCCACCTTCTTCACCTCCTGGGGGCAGGCCTATATCCTCCTACTCATCCAACTCGGCGGCCTCGGGATCATCACCTTCACCAGCCTCATCATCACTGCACTCGGCCTGCGTCTCTCCCTGCGTCACGAGACCATGGCCCGTAGCACGGCAGACGTCGCGCCTCACATCGATCATCGTCGCCTCACGCGCGACGTGATCCTCTTCACCTTTCTCGCCGAACTCACGGGGATGCTACTCTTGTACTTGCTGTGGATCCCTGAATTCGGTTTCACAGGAGCCGTCTGGCCCGCTGTGTTTCACGCCATCAGTGCCTTCTGCAACGCCGGCTTTTCCACCTTTTCCGATTCGCTCATGGGTTTCTGGGCAGATCCTTTGCTGCTGTCGGTCGTCATGGTGCTCATCGTTATCGGGGGCATCGGCTTCCTCGTTCTCGAAGAGCTCTACCTCCTCCGCAAGGCGACTGTGAAGGGCCCCCTGTTCCGGCTGTCGCTGCACTCAAGGATTGCCCTTGTCACGACGGCCGTGCTCCTGCTGGGTGGCTGGCTGCTGCTTACGCTGTTCGAATGGAACGCTACGCTCGGGGATATGCCGCTCGGCCACAAGCTCGTCAACGGCCTCTTCATGAGCGTCACCGCGCGAACGGCCGGCTTCAACACGGTCGACTACAGCCTCGCGGCAAACAACGCCAACTTTCTCACCATCCTGCTCATGTCTATTGGGGGTTCACCCGGGTCGACGGCAGGGGGACTCAAGACGACTACCTTTGCTCTCATCGGTCTCGTTGCCTGGTCAAGGATGCGCGGCTACGAAATCGTCCACGTGGCGGGGCGCTCTGTGCCGGAGGGTACGGTCCAGCGCTCGATCGGTCTTTTCGTCGTCGTCTTCGGCCTCGTTACCGTAGCCATCTTTGTCTTCACGTCGAGTGAGTTTGCCTGGGTCGGCAGCGCGGACGCAGGGAGCTTCCTCCCCGTTATGTTTGAAGCCGTGAGCGCCTTCAACACCGTCGGACTCTCGATGGGCGTGACGGGAGCGTTGTCGGAGACCGGTCGCGTGACGACCATCCTGCTCATGTTCCTGGGAAGAGTCGGCCCGCTAACGTTCGCTGCTGCGCTGGCGCGACACCGCGCAAAGGGAGCGGGCCCTTTCCACTATACCTACGAAGACGTGGGCATCGGTTAACCCGGCGCTTTCAGCCATCGGACCGCATGAAACGCTTTATCATCATAGGCCTGGGCATCTTTGGCTCGGGCGTTGCCGAAACGCTCTATGCGGAGGGCCACGAAGTCATTGCAATTGATGTAAAGGAGGAGCACGTTAACCGGATCGCGTCCCATGTTACGCGGGCCGTTGTGGGCGATGCACGACAGGTCGACATCCTCGAAAAGGTCGGGGCTCGGGGGGCCAATACCGGGGTGATCAGCACGGGGGATGATCTCAGCGCCAGCATCCTGGCGGCGATGGCCCTTCGGGATCTCAAGGTCCGCGAGATCTACGTGAAGGTGATCTCGTTCGATCACGCCCGCATCATGGCTAAAATCGGCGTCACGGAGACGGTTTTTCCGGAACGGGAATCGTCGGTTAACCTGGCCGTGCGGTTAATCCACAGCCAGGCGGTTCTGAATTACTATCGGATCGGTAATGGCCTGAGCCTGCAGGAAATGGCCGTACCCGTCCGGTGGGAGGGCAAGACGCTGCGTGCGTTACAACTCCCCACGCACTATCGTGTCTCCGTCGTGGCCATCCACGATGTGCTGATGGATCAGATGATACCCGTGCCCGACCCCGACATGCCGCTCTTGGATACACACACGCTCGTGCTTACAGGTTCAGAGACCAATCTGGCTCGTGTCGCCCGTATCGACTGATCGATTCATTCAGAGACGGAGCCGCAATGAAAACACGGCACCGCCATGACATAGCGCTATGGCTACCCTAACCACAGGGGCATGGGGCCTGCGCAGGAAGATCCTGTTGGGCTATGGCATGGTCCTCTGCCTGCTTCTTCTCGTCTTTGCCTGGGCCGTCCACAACCTGCTGCGACTGGGCCAGGCTTCGGAAGCCATCCTGAGCGAGAACTACCGCAGCATCATCGCCGCCGAGAACATGATCGACGCACTGGAACGACAGGACAGCGGCGTGTTGCTTTACATCCTGGGCTTCGAGGCCGAGGGCACGGAGCAGTTCCAGGAAAACGAGCGCAAGTTCCTCCAGTGGTTCTCGCGAGCCGGGGATAATATTACCATCGAAGGCGAGGCTGATATCATTGCCCGGATCGACTCGGCCTACGCTGCTTATCTCCGCGCCTTCACGCAGTTCCTGCAGGAGAGCGCCGCCACCGGCGAGCGACCGGCCATGCAGTATCACGAGGTACTCCTGCCTGCCTTTATGGCGGTGCGCGTAGCCAGCGCCGCGCTGCGGGACCTCAACCAGCACACCATGTACGGGGCCAGTGAGGCTGCCCGGACCGTTTCCCACGCGGCCATCTGGTCCGTCACGGCGGTGGCCCTGCTCGCCACTGGACTCGCCCTTGCCTTCAGCCATATTCTCTCGACCCGTCTCGTGCGGCCGGTACAACAGATGCGGACGGCCGCCATGCAGATTGCCGAGGGCGACTACGACGTGGACGTGCCGGCGGCTTCGTCAGACGAACTCGGACAGCTCGCCGACCAGTTCAACGTCATGGCTTCACGACTACGGGCCTATCGTGATCTGAATGTCGAGCAGATCGTCGCTGAGAAGCGGAAAAGCGAGGCCATCATACGCAGCATCGACGACGGCATCATCGCGGTAGATCAGGATCTTCACATCCTTGATATCAATCCTGTGGCTGCGCGTGTGCTCCGTATCGACCCGGGAGAAGCAAAAGGGCGCCATTTCCTGGAGATCGTCGGCAACGAGCACCTCTTCGCCTACGTCAAGAACACGCTCAGCTCCGGTCGTCCGCCGGAAATCGCGGAGAAAGAGGCGTTCCTGAGCATGAAGCGGGGCGCGCATGAAACGCACTACCAGTATGCGGTCACTCCGGTTTATACGCCAGCAGGAACGATGCTCGGCGCCATTCTACTTCTACGCGATGTGACGAAGCTCAAAGAGTTGGACCGGCTCAAGAGTGAGTTCGTCGCGATGGCCTCACACGAACTCAAGACGCCGCTGACGTCCATCGGCATGAGCATCGGGCTCTTGCAGGAGCGTATCACCGAGCGTCTGGACGAGCGGGAACGCGCGTTGTTCGATGTCGCTCGTGATGACGTGGAGCGCTTGCAAAACCTCGTTCGCGATCTGCTCGACCTCTCAAGGATCGAAGCCGGAAAGATCGAACTGGCGTTCGAGGCGGTGCCGGTCTCCCTGCTCTTCGAAAAAGCCGTCCAGGCCCTCCGCCTGCAGGCGGAGGAGCGCGCCGTTGCGCTCTCGTTCGAAGTCGATGATGAGCTTGACGTGCGAGCCGACGCGAACAAGGTAACGTGGGTGCTCACGAACCTGATCTCCAACGCGCTGCGCTATACGCATGCCGGCGGCCACATTCGTCTCGCGGCCGAGCAAATAGGCTCGAAAATGCATCTGTCCGTCGCCGACGACGGGGAAGGGATCCCGTTCGAGTACCAGCACAAGATCTTCGAGAAGTTTGTGAAGGGCAAGAACGCAAAAGGAGGAAGCGGACTTGGCCTGGCGATCTCTAAAGAAATCGTGCGCGCCCACGGCGGCAGCATCTGGGTCGACTCTATCCCGGGCGAGGGCAGCACATTCACGTTTACGTTGCCTGTCGTCTCGTGAGTGTCCCCGCGATCATTCAACGCGATACATGCCCAGTTCCCGCTCGTAGGGAGGCCTCGCGATATTGTTCTGATTCTGCTGGGCGGGCACAAAGCCGGGGTCGAGGGCCAGCGCAGACTGATAGTAGCGCCGGGCTTCTCGGATCTCACCCCGGAGTTGCTTGAGTACTCCGATCAAATTGAACGCCTCCGGGCGGGTCGGATCCAGCGAGAGGGCTCGTCGTGCATGTTCGAAGGCGGCGTCGAGGTGGCGATCCTGCAGGCAGGTTGTTGCCTGTCGCAGGTGCAGCTTATAGCTCTGCGCCGTCTCGGCTGCCTGCTGCTCCCGGTTCAGGGCATGCGCCACGACCTTCCGGATGTGATCCGGCGTGAAGGGTTTTTCTACAAAGCCGTGGGCGCCGATCTCCATGGCTTCGAGCGCCGTATCGACGTTGCCGTGGGCCGTGATGACGATGACGCGAATCTCCGGATGCCTCCGGGCCATTTCGCGCAGCACGTCCATCCCATCGATGCCGGGCAGGCGCAGATCCAGCAGCACGAGCGCATAGGACCGATCCGCTACCAGGTGCAGCGCCTCTTCTCCGCTCACGGCGCCCTCGACGGTGTAGTCGGCGGATTCCAGCGCCTCGCGCAGAGTCACCTGAATCGATCGTTCGTCATCTACTACAAGAATGGTCTTTGCTTCCATAAGGCGTCTCCAGATGGTGGCTGGACGTTCATGGGGAACGCCCGGCCGGTGTGTGACGGCGCTCCCACGCCTGCACCGTGCGCAGGGCTGCGGCCGGTTCGCGCGCCTGTACCAACTCGCGCCGCGCCGCCCGATCCCTGACCATACGGCTGAACGCAGCGGTGGGCATAAAGCCGGGGATGCCCTGCGCCGGCAACAGAAATAACCAGACGACCTCGACCGGCTGCCGGGCGGGCACATCCCGGATGCCGGCGTGCGGGAGCCCGAGCGCAAAGGCCGGTCGATCCAATCCGTCGACCCGGAGGTGCGGAAAGGCCACGCCTTCGTCCAGAAACGTGGAGCCCTGTCGCTCCCGCTCCCGGAGCTTTTCGAGCGTGGCGGTATAGTCGAGGCCGGGAACATCCCGCAGCGCGCGTTCCAGGAGGGCCGCGAGCACCTGCTCCTGAGATACGCTCTCCTGCCAGACAACCACCTGATCTTCCGACAGATGATCCGAGATTGAAAAGACCGGTCTGTCGGGAGGACGTGCGCTTATATCAGGCGGCCTGGCAAGCTGCCCGACGCGACGCGGAGGCTGGTCTCTACGCCCTGCTCCCGTATCGATCACGGCGACTGCTTTGTCTTGGGCGCCCTCCAGGAGCCGCTCGATGACCGTTCTGCGGCCGAAGAGCCGCTTCCACCAGGAGAGGGGACCGGAGCGTCCGATCACGATGTGGCCCACGCTGTATTCGTCGGCAAAGCGCAAGATCGTCTCGACGACGTCGGCGCCCTGGAAGGTGAACACGGTGGCGCCGAGTTGATGGGCCAGCGTCAGGGTGTCGGAAAGGACGCGCTGCGTCCTGGCCTCGACCTGCTCGGGGGACTCAGCAGGCGTCTGCACGTAGAGCGCGTACCAGTTTCGGTTGAGCCGCCCGGCCAGGCGCGAGGCGTAGCGCAGGAGCGCCGCACTGTCGGGCCCGCGCGAGGAAAGACAGACCATTACCTGATCGGGGGCGATGATGCGCTCGTCGATCGGCGAGGTGCGGCCTTTCTCCTCGATGTGCGCGGCGATCTCGCGGAGGGTCAGGTTGCGCAGGTGTTCCAGGTTCTGGCGCTGGAAGAAGTTGGCAAGCGAGGTCTGGATGCGTTCCTCCGGGTAGATCTTACCGGCCTCCATCCGCGTCAGGAGGTCTTCGGCCGAGAGGTCGATGTTGACGACCTGATCGGCCTCGTCGAGCACCCAGTCCGGCAGGCGCTCCTTGACCTTGACCCCTACGAGCCGCTCGACCGTGTCGTAGAGGCTTTCCAGATGCTGGACGTTGAGCGTGGTAATGACGTGGATGCCCGCCTCCAGCAGCTCCAGCACGTCCTGGTAGCGTTTTTGGTTGCGGCTGCCGGGTGCGTTCGTGTGCGCGAGTTCATCCACGAGGACAATCGTGGGCTTTCGCTCCAGCACGGCATCGCCGTCCATCTCCTCCAACATGAGCCCCTTGTATGCCTCGCGCCGGCGGGGTACCACCTCCAACTCCTCCACGAGCCTCTGCGTCTCGGCGCGTCCGTGGTCCTCCACATAGCCGACGACCACGTCCACGCCCTGCTCGTTGAGCGCGTGCGCCTCCTCAAGCATCCGGTATGTTTTCCCCACGCCGGGGCCGTAGCCGAGGTACACCTTCAGCTTACCGCGCCGGGCACGCTCGATGAGCTGTAGAAAGCTCTCGGCTCGCTCAGTGCTACGCTCCCTGTCGGCGCTATGGTCGAGAACACCGGTCATCGGACTACGGGGCCATGGCATCGTCGGACGTGGAGGCCGGGGATGTTATGTCAGGCATCGCGGAGGACGCATCCTCCGGAACCGGGTATCGCTCGTCGAGGGCGATGTTGAGCGGGAGCACCGTCACGATCCGGCCCCCGGACGGGATGCCGGAAGGATAGAACGCCTGTTCCTCGATGAATGCCTCAGCCTGCGCGAGCGAGACGCCGCGCGCCTGTGCGACGCGGGGGGCCTGCAGCAGCGCGGCCTCCAGCGTAATGTGGGGGTCCATGCCCGAGCCGGAGGCGGCCACCAGATCCGCCGGCACATTCGTCCCGGAGGGCAGGTCGAGCGCTTCGAGGATGCTGCGGGCGCGCTCGTTCAGCAGCTCGTTCGTGGGCGAGAGGTTGCTGCCGCCTGTTGCGGCGGCGTCGTAATCGACGGCTGAAGGCCGGGGCCAGATGTATTCGGGACGGGTGAAGGCCTGGGCGATCTGCCTGGAGCCAACGACCTGGCCGCCCACGACCATGAGGCTACCGTTGGCTTTCTCAGGCACGAAGACCTGGCCGATGAGGAGGATCAGGGCAGTATAGAGGATGCAGCAGATCACCACAGTGCCCAGCCACAGCCGCATGGAAGTTGTCAGCTCTTTCATAGGGGTCCGTTGTCCGTTGTCCGTTGTGAGGGGGCTTTCTGTGTGCGCTTGCTTTCCACAACGGACAAAAGCGAGCGCAGCGAGCGTACTGCTTACGACTGACGATCATGCCAAACCCACCAGCAGGAGCAGCAGGTCGATCAGCTTGATGCCCGCGAACGGCACGATGACGCCGCCGAGGCCGTAGACAAAGAGGTTCTTGCGCAGCAGGGCGCCGGCGCCGACGGGCCGGTATTTCACGCCCCGGAGTGCAATCGGGATGAGCAGAGGGATGATGACGGCGTTGAAGATCACGGCGGCCAGGATCGCGCTCTGCGGCGTGGCCAGCGCCATGATGTTCAGCGGGGCGAGTTGCGGCAGGGCCACCACGAAGAGGGCAGGCACGATAGCGAAGTATTTGGCCACGTCGTTCGCGATGGAGAACGTCGTGAGCGCCCCGCGTGTCATCAGAAGCTGCTTGCCGATTTCGATGACCTCGATGAGCTTCGTCGGGTCGGAGTCCAGGTCGACCATGTTCGAGGCTTCCTTGGCGGCCTGCGTGCCGGCATTCATCGCCACGCCGAGGTCGGCCTGCGCGAGGGCCGGGGCGTCGTTCGTCCCGTCGCCCATCATCGCTACGAGGCGGCCTTTCTCCTGCTCCTTGCGGATGTAGCCGAGCTTCTCTTCAGGCGTCGCCTCGGCGATGAAGTCGTCCACGCCCGCTTCCTCAGCGATAGCGCCTGCCGTGATCGGGTTGTCGCCGGTGACCATCACGATGCGCAGGCCCATCTTCTTGAGCCGGGCGAAGCGGTCGGCGATGCCGGGCTTGAGGACGTCCTCCAGGGCTACCACGCCGAGTACGCGCGCATCCTCAGCGACGACGAGGGGTGTGCCGCCCTTCTCCGCCACCTGCTGCACGCCGGCGTCCAGTGTCTCCGGGATGGCGCTTCCCTGCTCCTCGATGTATTTCTTCATCGCATCCGAAGCCCCCTTTCGGATCCGGCGCCCGCCCGGCATGTCGATGCCGCTCATGCGTGTCTCGGCAGAGAACGCGATCAACGCGGCGTCGGCCGGCCGCTCCGGTATCCGGCCGTCGAGCCGCTCCTGGCCGAGCCGGACGATGGACTTGCCCTCCGGGGTCGTGTCGCCCAGGGAGCTGAGAATCGCCGCACGCACCAGTGTTTCTACACCCACGCCGCGGACTGGCAGGAAATCGCGCGCCTGACGATTGCCCACCGTGATCGTACCCGTTTTGTCAAGCAGGAGTGTGTCGATGTCGCCGGCGAGTTCGACGGCCTTGCCGCTCTTGGCCATAAGGTTATTCGAGAGCGCACGGTCCATGCCGGCGATGCCGATGGCGGGCAGGAGCGCGCCGATGGTCGTCGGGATGAGGCAGACCAGCAGCGCCACGAGCGTTGGTACGTCGATCGTCACGTCGAAATAGCGGCCGAGCGGGTAGAGGGCTACCGTCACGATCAAGAAGGCAATGGTGAAGCCCGAGAGGACGAGGGTAAGGGCGATCTCGTTGGGTGTCTTCTGGCGCTGTGCGCCTTCGACGAGCCGGATCATGCGGTCGAGGAACGACTCGCCCGGATCGGAGGTGATCTGGATTTTGACCTCGTCGGAGAACACACGCGTGCCGCCGGTGACGCCGGAGCGGTCGCTGCCGGCCTCGCGGATGACAGGCGCCGACTCGCCCGTGATGGCGGACTCATCCACCGAGGCGATGCCTTCGACCACCTCGCCGTCGGCGGGGATCACCTCGCCTGCCCGCACGATGATAAGGTCGCCTTTGCGCAGCGCGTCCGACGAGACGATTTTCCCATCCACGAGGCGGCGGGCCTTGGTCTCCTCGCGCGTGGCGCGGAGCGTGTTGGCCTGGGCCTTGCCCCGCGCCTCGGCCAGCGCCTCGGCGAAGTTGGCGAAGAGCACTGTGAACCAGAGGATGAGCGCTACGAGCAGGAAATAGACGAGGTTTTCGCCGCCTGTGAAGGCGCTCTCCACGGTAACGAGCATGGTCAGGAAAGCGCCCAGTTCGGCGGTGAACATAACCGGGTTGCGCACCATCCGGCGCGGGTCGAGCATGGCGAAGGCCTGCCCGAGCGCCGTGCGCACGAGCGCCGGCTCGAAAACCCGCGGCCCGCGCTGTTCCTTGTCTCTGGGGCGGCGGTGCCGCTCTTTCTCTTCATCCGTCCGCTTGTGGATCAGGTGCCCGGCTACGGACGGTTCGAGTGCAGCAGGGCTGGAGGGTTGCACGTCCTGTGTGGGTGGCTTTTTGGGTGTATTCATGGCAGATCGATAAATCGTCTATAATCGCGGGGGGATACATCATCGGAGGCGGAAGGCGATGCCAAGGCCGAAGAGCCAGTCGCCAGCGCCCTCGCTGAACCCCCGGTCGAAGCCGGCATCGAGTTGCAGGTCAGGGGTGAGAAGCAACGTAAGGCCCGCGCCTGCGAAGACCGGTGTGGCGCCGTCCGCGGGATAGGCTGCCGCCGCGACGTAGCTGCCGAGCCGGTCCGTCAGGCCGCGCCCGAGCAAGGCGACGAAGGTCCCTGAGACGTCGCCGGACGTTACGGCGGCCCCGGCGGCGGTCGTGAGGCCGAATGCGTTCGGGAGTGACCACCCGGCCACGGCGATGCCGCTTACCGTCACAGGGCCGCCTTCGGTCGGGATGAAGATGGAGGGAATGACAGCCGCGTCGAAGCCGGCCTGCGCTGCAAAGTTCAGCTTTACGCCGGCCTCCAGCACGTCGAAACCGGCCTGCCCTTCCGACTCCGTTTCATCGGCAATCTCGGTCTGTGCGATGTCATAGACCGAAGTGTTCAGCCGCAGCTCCAGCGCGTCGGTGACGCCCAGACGCAGCGCGGCCGGAAAGCTGAACGTCTGCACGTTCGCCGCGCCGGCTTCCGAAGCCGAAGCGCTCGGCGTGCCGAGTTCGACCTGGAAGATGCCGGGGCTGATCGTCGTCGGATTGTATCCCAGACCGGGACGGTCTGTCGAGATCGTCTCCTGCGCTGAAGCAACCGGAACCGCGAGTAGGTAGCCCGGCGCCAGGAGCAAGAGGAAAGGTAAACAGATACGCATGATCATTCGTTGACTGATGAATCAAGACGCCAAGAGGGCGCGGGTCACGGAGCCGAGACGGCCAGGTGCTCGGCAATCGGTGCCAGGACGGCGATCGGGAGGAAGAGCAGTGCGCCCAGGATCACGATGACCGCGAAGAGGATGAGGCCGAACGTCCAGGTGTCCGTGCGGAACGTGCCGCTCGTCTCCGGGGAGGGCTTCTTGGCGGCCAGCGAGCCGGCGATGGCCAGCGGCGTGATGATCGGGATGTAGCGCCCGAGTAGCATGATCGTGCCCGTGAAGATATTCCACGGCGCCGTGTTGTCGCCCAGCCCCTCGAAGCCCGATCCGTTGTTGGCCGCAGCCGACGAGAACTCGTAGATGATCTCCGAGAGACCGTGACTGCCGAGGTCCTGAATCGCCTGGAGGCCCCAGGGCGTGACGGCGAAGAGAGCCGTTCCGCCGAGGATGAAGAGTGGATGCAAGAGGAGTGGGATCAATGCCAGCTTCATCTCGCGCGCCTCTACTTTCTTCGTCAGGTACTCCGGCGTGCGCCCCACCATGAGGCCGGCAATGAAGACGGCGACGACGATGTAGAGAAACATGTTGATGAACCCGACGCCCACCCCGCCGAAGATGCAGTTGAGCCACATGCCGATCATCGGCATCAGCCCTGTAAGCGGGTTCAGGCTGTCGTGCATGGCGCCGACCGAGCCGTTCGACGTCGCGGTCGTCGAGACGGCCCACGTCGGGCCTGCCGTCGGGCCGAAGCGCAGTTCCTTGCCCTCCAGGTTGCCCGCCTCCGTCTCCACGGGCAGCCCGGCGAAGGCGGCCGTCGGCTGCGTGACCTCGTTGTAAGACGCGAACGACACGAGGGCCACGTAGAGGATGAACATGACAGCGAAAACGACGGTCGCGTGCTTCATCCGGTCCGTGATCCAGCCGAACATCCAGACACATGCCATCGGGATGAGAATGATGGCGACGTTTTCGACGACGCTCGTCCAGAACGTGGCATTCTCGAATGGATGCGTCGAATTCGGTCCGAAGAAGCCGCCGCCGTTGGTACCAAGCTGCTTAATCGTGACGAAGGCGGCCACCGGCCCGCGGGCAATGGTCTGCACGGCCCCTTCCAGCGTCTGGGCGACGGCGGTGCCCTGGAGCGTCATCACCACGCCGCCCAGGGCGAGCAGCGTCGCCACGACTACGGACAGCGGCACCAGGACGAGGAACGTCGCCCGGTGCAGGTCACGGTAGAAGTTGCCTAGCTGTACCTTTCCCGCCAGGCCACGCGCCATGGCGGTAAGGGCGGCTATGCCCGTGGCGGCCGAGACGAATTGCAGCCACATCAACCCGAAGAGCTGCGTGAAGTAGCTCAGCGACACCTCGCCGGAATAATGCTGGAGGTTGGTGTTGGAGGTGAAGGATGAGACGGTGTTGTAGATCAGACTCGGCTCGACGGGACCTTTGCCGTCCGGATTCAGGAACGGCAGGTAGGGCTGGATCAAATGTACCAGGAAGACCCACCCCCACATGATCGCGTTGAAGGCGAGCATCGAGATCATGTACTGCTTCCAGGTCTGCTCCTGCTCGGTGAGCAAACCGAAGAGGCGTATGCTCAGTCGCTCGTAAGCACGGCGGCGCAGCCCGATCCGGGGAGGGTCCATCGCCCATCGCATGTACCGCCCCAGCGGCCACGAGAGCAGGATGGTGCCGCCGATGGTGATGGTTGGTATGAGGAAGTCGATCATGTTGGTTCGTTGTCAGTTGTTTGTGGTTCGTTGTCACTGTCGCTTGAGGTTAGCTTGAATGTCAGCGTTCGAGGCCATCGCGCAGGCAGGTGCTTGGTTCTTGCCTCACGGGCTGGCACCTACAACTGACCACAGCGAGCGTAGCGAAGCGTACAACAGACCACGGACCATCTCAGAACCGCTCCGGGCGGAGCATGGCGTAGACGAGGTAGCCGAAGCAGAGCACGGTTACGAGGATGACGAGGATATTCAGCATCGCAAGGTCCAGTTTTCTTTGCAGGAGCCCGCTGTTACAGGCGATCGCAGGCTTCCGTGAAGCCGTACAGGAGCGCAAAGGTAGCCGCGCCCAGTAGCAGCATGATCAGGGTCATCATGGGGTGTGGTCCTCTGGTGATGGATGATGGCGATAGGGATGCCGGGTGGAGAGCGTCTCATCTGCCTGGTCGGCACGCCGCAGCATGAAAGTGAACAGGCTGCCCTTGCCTTTCCGGCTCTTCACCGTGATCCGGCTACCGTGGGCAGCGGCAATCGCCTGAGCGACGGCCAGGCCGAGCCCGGCTTGCTGCTCTTCGCTGGCCCGGTAGACCGGGTCAAAGAGGTGGGGCAGGTGCTCTTCAGGAATGCCAATGCCGGTGTCGCGTACCGAGAACCGCACCCCTTCGGCACCCTCGCTGGAGGCTTCAAGGTAGACCTCGCCTCCGGGTCGGGTGTAGGTCCGTGCGTTTTCCAGCAGGTTCTTCAGCATCTGCACGATGCCTTCGTGATCGGCCAGCACCGGCGGCAGTGCGGCAGGAGCCTCTACATGCAGCGTGAGGCGGGCCGCCTCGAACGCCTTGCGCATGGGCGCCGCTGCCTGTTGCAGGAGCGCATCGGGCTGTACCGCTTCGAGGTGCATGGGCTCGTGCTCCGGCGTCTGCCGCGCCAGACTGCGCAGGCTCGTGCTGATGCGGTTGAGGCGGTCGGCGTCTTCGCGGGCAGCCAGGAGCAGTTCCACCTGCGTGGGATGGAGCGCACGGTCTTTCTCCTCCAGAAGCAAGTGAAGGGCCATGCGTAGCGAGGTGAGCGGTGAATTCAACTCGTGCGAGAGGCGGGCCAGCAGGTCCGACCGGGCCTCGTAAGCCCGGCGCAGATTCGTGATGTCCGCAAAGACGTAGATCACGCCGGCGAGGAGGCGGTCGGCATCGTGGGCCGGAATGGCCTGCGGCAGGAAGAAGCGTTCATCACCCTGGTCGAAGACCTGAATCGTGAGGTCGAACCGCTCCTCTCGGACAGCCTGCTCAGCCGCGGCCTCGTCGAGGAGCAGGGAGAGCCAGGCGTATTCCTCCGGATCCGGCTTCGTCCCTGGCTTCAGGTGAAAGAGCCGCCTGGCCAATTCGTTTGCCATCTCCACTTCGCCCTGGGGGCTGAGCACGGCGACCCCGTCCGGCAGGTGGTCGATGGCGATCTGCATCGCCTGCTGCGTGCGTACGAGACGAGCCCGGTCGCTTCGACGGATCTCGCGCAGGTAAGCCACCATGGCGTTGAAGGCCTCTGCCAGCCGTCCCAGTTCATCCCGTGCCGGGACCGCTGCCACGACCTCCAGGTTACCTCGTTCGATCTCGCGGGCGTAGCGCGTGAGTTGACGTACAGGCCGCAGGATCGACCGCCCGGTATAGAGGGTGAAGCCGACCGCCGCCACCACGCCGAGGGCCAGGAGCAGGTACATTCGCCGGCGGGCCTCGGCAGCCTGCCGGCGGGCTTTTTCATTCGCCAGGGCCATGTTCTCCTGGTTCATGCGGAGGATGGCACCGGCTTCGTCTTTAATCTCCCCGAAGCGCGGGAGGAGCGTGCTGAAATATAGATCGCGGCGCACCTCGAAAGTGCGCGTCGTGTCCAGCACAGAGCGCAGCGTGCGCCGGTAGGTGCCGTACAGGTCATGCAACCGCTCGGCCCGCTCGGCTTCGCCCGGCAAGGTGATGTTGCCGAGTTCCACGCGGAGCGCCTCCCGGAAGCGGGGATCGTACTGTTCGTGGATGCGGACACTGCCCTCCGTGAAGCCGAGCAGCGAGAAGAGAGCACCGCTGTCCATGCGCTCGAGTGCTTCTCGCGCTTCCTGCATAGCCACGACGCTGCGGTAATTCTCCCGCAAGATAACGTCGATAGCCGGGCCGAGACGCGAAAGCAGTACGAGGCCGTAGATCCCGATAGCAAAGGCTATGAGCAGCAGCCCACCTAGCCCTAGCGCGAGTTTCTGCCTAAGCCCGATCCGCATAGCACACACCGTATTTGTGTCATGCTATACGCTTTTCAAGATCAATGCCAAGTGGGAAAAGGGGCGAAAATACAGGGGTTTTGCAAGAGAGCTGCTCGCGTCTTCTTGCAGGGTTCAAGATGCTTGCCGGCGTACCTTGCACAATGCAAGACGCGATGCATGCGGTCACAGGAAGCGAATCGTTTCAGATGCCGTACTGCTTACGCCGGCGCCAGAGGGTGGCCGGGTCGATCCCGAGCACCTCGGCGGCCTTATCCAGTGTAGCTGTGGCGTCGATAACGCGGCGGATGTGGGCCTCCTCCAATTCCATCAGCGAGATCATGCCGCCGACCTGAGGAGCCGGGAGGCGTGTGTGGGGAACAGGAAAGGGCAGTTGCTCCGGCGTTATTACGCCTCCCTGATTCAGGATGACGGCCCGCTCGATGGCATTCTGCAGTTCGCGCACGTTGCCCGGCCATGCGTGCCTTCGTAGCAGGGTCTCCGTTTCAGACCCGAGCGCGATGTGCAGCCGGTTGTATTTATGTGCAAAAAAAGATAGAAAGGTCTTTGCGAGAGGAACGATGTCTTCGGTGCGCTCGCGGAGCGGCGGCACGGCTAGTTCGATGACGTTGAGGCGATAAAAGAGGTCTTCTCGAAACCGGCTTTCGCGAACCCGTGCTTCCAGGTCCTGGTTCGTCGCCGCGACGATCCGGACGTCTGCCCGCCGTGGGGCTGGATCTCCGACGCGTTCGTATGCATGGTCCTGAATGAAGCGCAGCAACTTGGTCTGGAGCGCTAAGGGAAGATCGCCGATCTCATCGAGGAAAAGCGTGCCGCCTTCTGCCTGGGCGACGCGCCCTGCATTCGTTCGCACGGCCCCGGTAAAGGCGCCCTTGACGTGGCCGAATAGTTCGCTCTCCAGCAGTTCAGTGGAAAGCGATGGCGCGTGCACGACGACGAAAGGCCGGGGGGCACGCACGCTCCAGGCATGAAGGGCGCGTGCCAGCACGCCCTTACCGGTTCCACTCTCTCCACGGATCAACACGGTGGCATCGCTGCCGGCCACCTGGCGCGCCACGGTGAAGAGGCGTACCATATCTGCGTTCTCGCTTTCGAGGTGTAGTTCGGGCTGAGCCTGATCCAGGCGTCGGCGCAAGGTCTCCACCCGGCTCTCCAGGGCACGCACTTCCGCGGCTTTCTGGAGCACGATCCGCACCTGGGCCGGCTCGAAAGGCTTGGGAAGATAGTCTGTTGCCCCTCGCCGCATCGCTTCGACAGCCGTCTCAATGGTCGCATGCGCCGTAATGACGATGATCTTGAGCCACGGGCTCTGCTCCAGGAGTGCCGGAATGAGATCGAGCCCGGAATCTACGCCGAGGCGCAGATCGAGAAAGACCACGTCGAAGGCATCACCGCCCGCAGCAGCAAGTGCCTCCTGTGCCGTAGCTGCCAGGCCGACGCGGTGCCCTTCCCTTTCGATGCAGGCAAGCAACGTCGTTCGGATGTGCCGCTCATCGTCTACGACGAGTACGGCCAGTGGAATCTCCTTTGCATCATTCATCCATAAGATCTCACCCTTGAAGTTACTCCTTCTTCTGCTCCTTCCGACGGTAGTACTTGAGGGCCGATAGGAAAGCGACTACGATAAGGAAAAGCAGTACCAGAGAGACGAGCACCAGATCCAACAAGTCGAAATCAATGGGCCTGTTCATGTTGCCGAAGGAGGTATGTTCCTGGGAAGATTCGACCGGGAAGTATCCGGGAAGGCATCGTAGCGCACAGCTACCGGGTCGATGTATCGTTTTCGATCTTTGCCTCACCCAGAAAGAAACTCGCCTTGCGGTCCGGCTCGACGGATTCATTGAGATTGGCCCGGGCCGGGGCAAAGGTCGGATCCAGCTTCAACGCCTTTCGATAGCGTTGCTGCGCCTCGTAGCGGTCGCCGGCGATTTCGTGCAAGACGCCCAGCAGGTTGTGCACTTCCGGTTGCCCCTCCTCGAGCCGGAGCGCCGCACGGACGTAGTCACGGGCAACGTCGAACTGCCGGTGCGTGATGGCGCGCCGGGCCAGTTCGACGTGCGCCTCATAGCCCTCGGCCTGCTCCGGATCGAGCTTTTCGCGCTCCCTCACTTTTCCTACGAGCGTGCGGATTTCCCGTACCGAGAAGGGTTTCTGAAGAAAGTCCACAGCGCCGAGCTTCATAGCCTCGACGGCACTGGTTACCGTGCCGTGGGCTGTGATCATGATGACGCGGACCTCCGGCTGCACGTCGCGCACGCGCCGCAGCACCTCCATCCCGTCGAGACCGGGCATCTTGATGTCGAGCAGGATGAGCCCGTATGCTTCTTCACGCAGCCTGGCAAGCGCCTCCTCGCCGTCTGAAGCGGTATCGACCCGGAGGTCCATCCCTGCGAGCGCCTCGGAGAGCGTCAGGCGGATGTTCTTCTCGTCATCGACGATGAGCACGCGTCGATTCTGCTTCACTTGTCTACCCAGGGGGGGGCTTGGTGGGGCCAGTCGAGCAAGGAGCCTTCACGGCGCATCACGGGCTGCATCCGCCTCGGCTTTGGTCGCTATCCTTGAAAAAGCCATGCCATCAGCATGAAAACAGCCTTAACGCACCGGGATCGACGTTTTGCTACCTTCGCGGACCTATCTCCATGGTGCATTTTGCACGAACTACCCCTCCTCATCTTGCATTTTGCAAGGAGGGCGTGTGCCCTGCTCAGAGGCCGTACTCTTTCCGCTTGCGCCAGAGGGTGGCCGGGTCGATGCCGAGCGTCTGGGCGGCCTCGTCCAGCGTGGGAGAAGCCGTGACCACACGGCGGATGTGTTCCTCTTCCAACGCACGCAACGTGATCATGCCGCCGACCCCGGGTCCGGGCACAGCCAGCCCTGTCCGCAAGGAGAGATGCTCAGGGCCAAGCTGCGTTCCGTGTGAGAGCATGACGGCACGCTCGACGGCGTTTTGCAATTCACGTACGTTGCCGGGCCACCCGTGCCTGCGCAGGGCGGCTTCTGCCTCGCGCGTAAAACCGACGACGTGGCGGTTATTCTTCGAGGCGAAGAATGCCAGAAACCGCGTGGCCAGCGGCATGATGTCTTCGGGCCGCCTCCGGAGCGGCGGGACGTTGATCTCGACGACGTTAAGCCGATAAAAAAGGTCTTCGCGAAAGCGTCGTTCCCTTACGGCCGCTTCCAGGTCCTGATGGGTAGCCGCTATGAGGCGCACGTCGGCCCGGCGCAAGGTGGGGTCTCCCACGCGCTCATAGGCTCGATCCTGGATGAATCGGAGCAATTTGGGCTGCATCGCGAGCGGCAAGTCGCCGATCTCATCGAGGAAAAGGGTGCCGCCGTCGGCCAGCGCAACACGTCCGGGATTCGATTGCACGGCTCCTGTGAACGCCCCCTTCGCATGACCGAAGAGTTCACTCTCGAAAAGCTCTGTCGAAAACGAGGGGCAGTGTACGATACTGAAAGGGCGGGCGGCGCGTGGGCTCCAGACATGGATGGCCCGAGCGAACACGCCCTTGCCGGTGCCGCTTTCGCCCTGGAGGAGCACCGTCGTTTCGCCGGAAGCCACCTGCTTCGCCAGGCTGATGGCGCGTTGCATCTCCGGGCTCTCACTCTCTAGCGCGATCTCCGGAAACCGGCCCTTGAGTTGCTGCTGGAGCGCCTCGACCTGGTTCTCCAGGGCTTTCCGCTGGGCCACCTTCTGCGCGACGAGGCGCACCTGGGCGGGCGTGAACGGCTTCGGCAGGTAATCAACCGCCCCGAGCTTCATGGCTTCCACCGCCGTCTCTACCGTGGCATGGGCGGTGATCACGACAATCCCGAGCCGGGGATTGTGCTCCAGGAACGAGGGGATGAGGTCGAGTCCGGAAACCGCGCCCAGGCGCAGGTCCAGAAAGGCGATGTCAAAAACCTCACGGGCCACGACCTTCGTTGCCTCATCGGCACTGCCGGCCGTCGTTACCCGATGCCCCTCGTCCTCGAGACACAGGGAAAGCGTTGTCCGAATGCGCGGCTCGTCATCGACGACGAGGATCTTCAGGGAAAAACGGGGAGGTGTATGTTGAGCCAAAACGGTCCTCCAAGCGTATCAACCATTAGCGGATATTCATAGAAGGTCGATACGCCTGAGAATAGGAACAACTCCTGACGAAAACACGCGGTACAGAGCGGCTGTGCCTGACGATGATGGCATGGTGCACACGCTTCCACTGAAATCCCCCTTCATTTTTCCTTTCGCCTATCTTTCCCTTGTGAAATGGATGATACCCGATCTTCGGATAATTGCTACTGTCCGTGACATTAGCTACCTATAGATTGTTTAGTTCACTGCCCCTCTTACATCGCTTTGGAGGTACGCCATGAGTATACGATGGCCCTGCTGCATTTTTGCATTGCTTATCCTGCTTGCGAGCGCCTGCGCCGATAAGGCGCCGGAAGCCACTCCTGCCGCGGAGGAGACACCGGCTATGGAGGAACCCATAGCGACGGCCGCGCAGGACAGCGTCACCTATTCGATCACGCTCTCCGGAACCGCCGAAGTGCCGGGGCCGGGCGATGAAGACGGAAGCGGCACGGCCCAGGTCACGCTCCATGCAGCACAAGGCGAGGTATGTTACGAGATCACGGTCGCCGCTATTGACGACGCAACGGCGGCTCACATCCATGCTGGTCTCGCCGGTGCATCCGGGGCCCCGGTCGTGGATCTGAATGTGGCGACGAACGGCCTGAGCGGTTGTGTGAGCGGTATGGCGGGCGACCTGCTGACTCAGATTCAGGAGAATCCGTCGGCGTATTACCTCAACGTCCATACGGACGCGTTTCCAGCCGGCGCCGTGCGCGGGCAACTGGGAGAACCGTAGCCCGGCTTTCCTCGTTGGATTATTGCTGGATTGAGGCTATAGACTTCATGCGACGTTTGCTGCGACATAGCTGGTCCGTAGGCGTGCTCTCGGCCCTCGTGGTCGTCGGACTCTTGCACGTCAATCCGGCCGGGTACAGCTTGCATGTGCCTGGCCGGAGCAGTAGTACTCGGGTTGCCGACACAGCCCCGCCCTCTCCGCATCAGGAGAACGATAAAGGACCCAGCGTAGCGATCCCGCTCTCTGCAACGGTTCCGGCAGCCTACCCCAAGCAACTGCTCGAAAGTGCCTTCGATGGCACAACGCCCTCGAAAAGCCATCTCTCGGATGCCTATCATGCCGCCGCCAGCAGTACTCGGGCCTTTCTTGCCGCCCGCCTGGCCGGTCGTAGCACGCCCATCTCACGTTCTCATCTCTTCTGTGTGTATCGGCTCTGAGGAAGGATAGGGGCCCTGAACGGCCCTTTCTCTTCCTTCAAAGCACGCCCTTCGTTCTATGGCGGCCTGAGACCCCCGGGCTACGGGGCTAGTTCAGCGGGTAGCGCTATTGCCCCTGATCTCCTCGACATGCCCATGACTCCCGTGCAGGCGCCTGGACCCTGGCGCACCCGTTCGGTGCGCTTCAGACCTGCACGAGTGCTACCCGGAAACAGGTCGTATCTACCGTATGCACACAGAACCGATGTTTCCGTTATGAAAACGACCGCGCAGTCCTCTACATCCGCTTCATCCTCGAAGCAGTCCGATCACGCGACACCCTGGGCCTTTTACTTTCTGATGGCCTTGCTGGGCGTTGGCCTGCTCTTCATGCTCGGCCTGCTGCTCTTTTCGTTCTGAGCCTGCCGTTACGGTATCCCTTTCCGATGCATCAGTCAACCATCAAAGCGAGCTTGGAGGCGTCACCGGCATGGTGCGGCCTGGGTGTTACCATGCCGGTGACTCCCAGGCTCGTGATGCCTCTCCGGGGGCTCTCCATGGCGCCTCGCTATTCGGCAACGACGCGATTACGTAGGTTCTCCATGGGGATGCGTTCATCTCCGCGGCGCGGATGCACCAGATAAGCCGCTTCGAGGGCGCGCAGCCCGGCCTCCTCGGCGGTCTGCCCCACGAGCGGATTGCGCAGCACCGCGACGAGGTCGGCGCTGTTGGAGAGGCCGGCGAAGGCTGCTTCATTCTGCCCTATCGCACCACCGATCCATCCTCACCGTCGGCGGCGACGATCGTCAGGCGGCCTTCGCGGTCTTCGGCCATCAAGAGCATGCCCTGGCTCTCCAGGCCGAAGAGCGTGCGCGGCTTGAGGTTGGCAACGACGACCACGCGCCGACCTACCAGGTCTTCGGGATCCATCTGCTCGGCGACGCCGGCCAGGATCTGCCGCTGCTCGAAGCCCAGGTCTACTTCCGTGCGGATCAGCTTGTCCGACTTCGGCACGCGTTCGGCGGTGGTCACCGTGCCCATGCGGAGGTCGAGCCGGGCGAAGTCGTCATACACGATCAGGTCTTTCTTCGGCGCGTAGGGGGCCCCGGCCGTGGCCTCCGGCGCTTCGCCCTCGGCCGCATGCAGCCTGGCGGCCTGCGCCGCGATGGCTTCGTCTTCTATCTTCATAAACAGGATCCCCGGTTCATTTATTTTTCCTTGCAATAACGGCCGCCCTGCCTCGTCCCAGCCAAGCGCCGCGTCGGTAGGGCTGCCCGGCGTACTGGCCCGGACGCCCTCCAGGTTGAGCATCGCGCGCAACGCCGCCGCCGAGAACGGCAACACCGGCTCCATCAACACGCTGAGCGATGCGCAAAGCTGGAGCGAGACGTGGATCGTGTTCCCACACGCCTCGGGATCCGTCGTGCGCGTCCGCCACGGCTCGGCGTCGTTGAAATACTTGTTGCCCAGCCGCGCCAGGGCCATCGTCTCGAAGACCGCCTCACGGATGCGAAACTGCTCGTACGACTGCCCGATCCGCTCCGGGAACCCGGCCAGCTTGCCGAGCACCTCGCGGTCCAGGTCGCTCGGGTTGCGGAGCGGCGGCACCCGGCCTTCGAAGTAGCGCGTGGCGAACGTCAGCGCCCGGTGAACGAAGTTGCCCAGCACGTCGGCCAGCTCCGAGTTGACGCGCATCTGGAAATCGCTCCAGCTGAAGTCGGCGTCTTTGGTCTCGGGGAGCGTTGCCGCAAGGGCATAGCGGAGCAGGTCGGGCGGAAACGCCTCCAGGAATTCGTGCAACCACACGGCCCAGCCCCGGCTCGTCGAGAGCTTCTTGCCCTCGATATTGAGAAACTCGTTGGCCGGGACGTTCTCGGGCACGACGTAGTCGCCGTAGGCCATCAGCATGGCCGGAAACATAAGCGTGTGGAAGACGATGTTGTCCTTGCCGATGAAGTGGATCAGCATGGACTCGTCGTTCTGCCAGTAGCGTCGCCACAGTTCGGGGTCGCCCTGCTGCGCGGCCCATTCGCGGGTGGCTGAGACGTAACCGATGGGGGCGTCGAACCAGACGTAGATCACCTTGCCTTCCGCATCAACTCCGGCGGCGTCGGCGACGTCCTGCGGGACGGGCACGCCCCACGGTACGTCCCGCGTGATGGCGCGGTCGCGCAGACCGTCCGTGAACCACGCCTTGATCTGCCCCAGCACGTTGGGCTTCCACTCGGGGTGCCCGGCGATGTACGCCTCCAGCTCCGGCTGCCAGTCGCCCAGCGGGATGTACCAGTGCGTCGTCTCGCGCAACTCGGGCGTGGCGTCGGTCAGCGCGCTGCGGGGCTCGATGAGTTCCATCGGGCTGAGCGACGAGCCGCACCGTTCGCACTGGTCGCCGTAGGCGTCCTCGTAGCCGCAGACCGGGCACGTGCCGCGTACGAACCGGTCGGCCAGGAAGACCCCGGCTTTCGGGTCGTAGAGCTGCTGGTCCGTCTTCAGCGTGAAGACGTCTTTCGAAGCCAGGCGCCGGAAGAAGTCCTGGCTGGTCTCTTCGTGGACGGGCGACGACGTGCGCCCGTAGTGATCGAAGCTCATGCCGAGCGCCGCAAAGCTGTCCCGGATCATCGGGTGATACCGGTCGACGATCTCGCGGGGCGTCGTGCCCTCCTTGAGGGCCTGCATCACGATGGCGACACCGTATTCGTCGGATCCGCAGACGTAGACGAGGTCGCGCCCTTTGAGGCGTTGATACCGGCAGTAGAGGTCGGCCGGGATGTAGGCGCCGGCGAGGTGGCCGATATGGATCGGCCCGTTCGCATACGGCAGCGCCGAGGTGACGAGGATGCGCTTCGGCTCAGCTTGATGCATGAAAAACGGAAAACCAGGTGCGGGTTGATGCCCGGGAGCGGAGAAAAAAAGGGCATGACGCGTCGATCCGACCATGCCCTTCCCGGCGAGGGCAAAAAGAAGGTAGGGCTTACCCGCAGGCCGCGCCATAGATCCGAAGCCCACTTACCTTCGCGCATTCACACGTTCTTGATTCGCAGGCCCTGCCGGATCGCTATACTGTGGGGTGCGATCCCTGTTGGGTCTTCTCGATCCCATACCGCTATGCCCGCCGCCGCCTTCAAAGAAAGAAAAGCCTGCATCTCGCGCAAGACGAAGGAGACCGACGTCACGGTCTCGCTGAACCTGGACGGCACGGGTCAGTACCGCAACGAGACCGGCGTAGGCTTCCTCGACCATATGCTCGACCTCTTCGCCCGGCACGGCGGCTTTGACCTGGAGGTGACCTGCGACGGCGACCTCCACATCGACGACCATCACACCGTAGAGGACGTCGGCATCACGCTGGGGCAGGCTCTTGGGGAAGCCCTGGGCGACAAGGCCCACATCACCCGCTTCGGCCATGCCTACGTGCCGATGGACGAGACGCTGGCCCGCGCCGCCGTCGACCTCTCGGGCCGCTTTTATTGCCACACCGATGCCGCCTTCGACCGCCCCTCCGTCGGCGACCTCTCGACGGAGATGGTGTCGCATTTCTGGTACAGCTTCGCTGAACACGCCCGCTGCACCCTTCATCTCGGCGTGCTCTACGGCGATAACACGCACCACAAGGTAGAAGCCCTCTTCAAAGCCGCGGCCCGCGCCCTGCGCATCGCCGTCTACCGCGATGCGGCGAATGCCCGGATGCCCTCGACCAAGGGCCTCCTCTGATTCTTTTTCTGGTCGCATACCCCGATGCTTGCATCGGAAAGCAACCGCTTCCTGAGACGGATACCTCGGAGCGTGCTCCGAGGAGGGTCATTGGATTTTCCAATAGGCTTTTCGCGCTTGAAAAGCTTTAATCTCGAATGCAACCATGGTGCTAAGCAGGCAGACCATCACGATTCTCGGCGCAGGTAACATCGGCCGTGCACTCATCGGAGGATTGCTCAAAGGGGCCTATCTGGAACCGGAGCAGGTGCGTGCCACCCGGCGCAACACGGCAGCCCTGGGGGACCTGCAAGCCGCGTTTCCGGGCATTCAGATCGGCACCGACAACCCCTCAGCCGTAGAAGACGCCTCGGTGGTCGTGCTCGCGATCAAACCGCAGAACGCCCGCGAAGTGATCGAGGAGATCCGTGAGCACGTGCAGGAGGACGCGATGATCGTCTCCGTGCTGGCCGGCGTGACGACCGAAGCGTTGCAGGCGGCCTTCCGGCGCCAATTGCCCGTGGTACGTACGATGCCCAACACCCCGATGCTCGTCGATGAAGGTGCCACGGCGATCGCAGGCGGCCAGTACGCGGACGAAGAGCACCTGTCCATCGCCCGGCACATGTTCGAAGCCGTGGGGAAGGTCGAAACCGTGCCCGAGTATCTCATGGACGCCGTCACGGGTCTTTCGGGGAGCGGTCCGGCGTACGTCTACATGTTCGTCGAAGCCCTCACGGATGCGGGCGTCAAGCAGGGATTGCCCCGCGCTATCGCGTTTCGCCTGGCCGCGCAGACGATCTTCGGCGCCGCCAAACTCGTCCTCGAAACCGGTAAACACCCGGCCATCTTGCGGGACGAGGTGACCACGCCCGGCGGCACCGCCATCGCCGCCGTCGCCGAACTAGAATCGCACGGCCTGCGTACCATGCTCATCAACGCCGTCGCTACCGCCACCCAGCGCTCGAAGGAGTTGAGCGAGATCAGGAAGTAGAGCCTGGTCATTTGTCCATGGTCAGTTCTCAAGGGTCAACGGAAGACGGCTTCCGCCCCAAACACCGAGCGCTCCGTGATTACCATCATCGACTACGGAATCGGCAACCTTCGGTCCATTGAGAAGGCGTTCCAACACGTAGGCGTGCCGGTACTGCGGACCGACGACCCTGCCGACCTTGCCCGGGCCGACCGGCTGGTGTTGCCGGGCGTCGGGGCCTTCGGCGCCTGCATCGATGAGGTGCGCCGCCGTGGGCTGGTCCGGCCTATCCTGGACGCCGTAGACCGAGGCACCCCCCTGCTGGGCGTATGCGTGGGCATGCAGCTCCTCTTTGAGGAAAGCGTAGAAATGGGACGCCATCAGGGTCTCGGAATCCTGCCGGGCCGGGTGGTGCGTTTCCAGCGTAGCTACACCCCCGAGCCTGTGGCCACCGGCATCGCGAAGGCGGAGGCTTCCGACGCGTTTATCGAGGAACCACGCCTCCTTAAGATCCCCCACATGGGCTGGAATACGATCCTACCGCACCGCCAGGATCCGCTGCTCGAAGGCATCGAACCGGGGGCCTATTTCTACTTCGTGCACTCCTACCACGCCGCCTCGGTTGCCCCGGAAGACGTGCTGGCGACCACGACGTACGGCCTCGACTTCCCCGCTATCGTGGCTCGGAACAAGGTTTTCGGGGTCCAGTTTCACCCGGAGAAAAGCCAGCGGAGCGGCCTTCGTGTGCTGAAAAACTTCGCCTGCATGAGTTTTGACACCCCTCGCCCGGCGCGGGCCGCGTAGTTGATGACGGCTGCATCCTTACCAGACTTGAAGGTCAAAACTCTCTCATGATACTCGTCATTCCCGCCATCGACCTGCGGGGTGGGCAGTGCGTTCGCCTCTACCAGGGCTCTTATGAAAAAGAGACCGTCTACTACGACGACCCTGTGAAGATGGCCCAGCTGTGGCGCATCCAGAATGCCCGCGTCCTCCACGTCGTAGACCTCGACGCCGCGCGGAGCGGATCCGCCGACGGGGCCGATAACCGCGACGTGATTGCCCGGATCTGTGCGCAACTTGATATACCCATCCAGGTAGGCGGCGGCATCCGTTCGCTGGACGACATCCAGGCGGCGCTCGACCTTGGCGTCTACCGCGTCGTGCTCGGCACCGCAGCCGTACGGCAACCGGACCTCGTCTCCGAGGCCGTCGAACGCTTCACGTGCCACAAAGTCGTCATAGGCATCGACGCGAAGGACGGCGAAGTACGGGTAGAGGGCTGGACCGAAGGCAGCGGCCTGGACGCGGTAGACTTTGCCCTCGACATGGAAAAGCGAGGCGTCCGCCGCATCGTGTATACGGACATCAGCCGCGACGGGACGATGGAAGGCCCCAACGTCGAAGCCTACCGGACGCTCGGGCAACACCTGACGAAAACACGCATCACCGCCTCCGGCGGCGTCGGCAACTACCAGGACTTGAAAGCCGTTGACGCCCTGCAGGCGTACGGCGTCGATTCCATCATCGTCGGGCGGGCGCTCTATGAGAACGCCTTTCCGTGCCAGAAACTGTGGTGCTGGCACTACAAGGAACAACTCGACCTGGATCAGTATAGCACGGCTCGGTTTTCCCGCGACTGCTAAACCTCCGCTCCCTGACCCGCCGAGACGCGTGTCCGTTGCCAAGCGCATCATCCCCTGCCTGGACGTCGACCGAGGACGGGTCGTCAAAGGCATTCATTTCGTCGACCTGATCGACGCCGGCGACCCGGTGGAGCAGGCGCGTTTTTACGACGCCGCCGGAGCCGACGAACTGGTCTTTCTCGACATCACGGCCACGCACGAGGAACGCGGCATCATGCGGGACGTCGTGCGCCGGACGGCGGACCAGGTCTTCATCCCCCTCACCGTAGGCGGCGGCCTCCGAACCCTCGAAGACATGCGGGCCATGCTGCATGCAGGCGCCGACAAAGTCTCGCTCAACTCTGCCGTCCTGCGAGATCCTGCACTCATCACACGGGGCGCCGAAGCCTTCGGCACGCAGTGCATCGTCGTCGCCATCGACGCCAAACAGGTATCCGACGCACCACCCGCCTGGGAAGTGTTTACGCACGGCGGACGCCATGCCACCGGCCAGGAAGCCCTGGCCTGGGCCGAAGAGGTCGAGCGACGCGGAGCCGGCGAACTGCTCGTCACGTCCATGGACCGCGACGGGACGAAAGACGGTTACGACCTGGCCCTGCTCCGGGCCATCGCCGAACGCGTCTCGATTCCGGTTATTGCCTCCGGCGGCGCCGGCACCCTCGCCCACCTGCGCGACGGCCTGATGCTGGGCAAGGCCGACGCCGTGCTGGCCGCCTCCATCTTCCACTTCCGGGAATACTCCGTCGCCGAAGCCAAGCACTTCCTGCACGCCGCCGGCATCCCGGTACGCCTCGATGCCCGCACCCGGTCCGATTCACTCCCGCCCGGTTGAGCCGATATTTCAACGGTACACGTGTTCCGGACGGAAATAAGCGTCCGTTCGCCGCAATAATATCGGTGACGGATCGTTTTCAAAAAAGTACGTGCCCGCTTGATCGACTACGTAACGCCTTACACCCGGCGACCGTTAGTAACAAGGTGGGAGATCCCTGAATCTTTTTTCGTCGGAACCGTAGACTACCTCCTTTGGGTTTACAGGTAACGCTACCCACCGACGCCGGTTGCTCGCTTCTGAAGGAGGATTCTTATGGAGAAAAAACAGCCGTTCATCGCCCGAAGCTCAGTAGTGCCCGTCCTGGCCTGCATCGCTGCGCTGCTCCTCAGCGCCAACTTCTACCAGTTTCTTCAGAAGAACCTGAAGAAGTGGTGGGGCTGGGACTTCAGCTGCCCCAACGAGTTAGTGATCCACGGATCACACGACCATCCGTTCATCAAGCACCACGAGCGCTTTCGGCATCGCCCCCATCGGCCGCACCGCCACGAACGCGCTGAGCGCCACGTGATCGTGCTCGACATGGATCGAGAACACGCGGAGCGAGCCCTCGAACGGGCAAAACAAGGCGTGGAACGGGCGGAGCACGCGCTGGAGCGGAACCTGGAACGGGCGATGCGAGACCTGGAGCGCCTGCGTGAACGGGCGGAGCGAGACGGCACGGCCCCCGTCAAGGTGGAACGCCTCGAAGAAGAAATCCGCATCAAGGCGGAAAACCTGGAGCGCCTGCAACGGGTGATTGAGCAGCGCCTCGAAGCGGCTATCGAGGAAAGCATTGAGGTCGAAGTCGAGGACGAGCAGGTGCAAGAATTCAGCTTCGACGTAGACGATGGCAAAGTTGCGATCATCATCAAGAAGGACAGGCCGTAAGTACGACTGCTTGCGCGCACCTTCTCCATAGACCATGCGCCAGGACGTTTTCACGAGGCGAAGTGCAGCGGTGCCTGTGCTGGGCTACATCGCGCTGGTCTTGTTTTGCCTGAACCTGCTGGTCTTCGTGGATCGGCTGGCTACGCCGGCTCGAACCGTTGAAGCCGTGGCGAGGGATCGGGCCCTCCCGCAAGGCTCCGCGTCGCTCCCTTCCCTGCACGAGGAAAGCGGGCATCCGAGCGAGGAACTGCGCATCCGGGCTACCCAGCGTCCCGAGGCCGATGAAGCGCTGCGCCATCGCCTCGGCTTGCACGATGGGGCTTTTCCAACACCCATCCTGCAATAAGACAATAAGACGATCTCCGGGAATACGCCGCCGGTCATCCTGACACAGGGAACGCTGCACACGGCGTTCCCTTTTCTTTTTGTCTACCTTGTGCCGGTTTTCTCCGGAATACCGTGTTGATTTTCAGTCGGCCGGCGAGTTCGCGCTGCCCTGAATCACAAATCCAAAACCGCTTCCAAAGCCTAGCCGCACGCCGATGCTTTCCTGCCAGAAATCGCTCTTCTCCCTGCCCGACCACGTCCACTACCTCAACTGCGCGTACATGGCCCCGCTGGCACGCTCCGTAGAAGCCGCAGGCATCGCCGGGATACAACGCAAGCGCCTCCCTTCCACGATCACGCCGGCGATGTTCTTCGAGGAGAGCGATGTCATTCGGCAGCGCTTCGCCCGGCTGGTGAACGGTGAAGCAAGCCGGGTGGCCCTCATCCCGGCCGCGTCGTACGGCATCGCCACCGTGGCCCGTAACCTGCCCGTACGAAGCGGCCAGAACCTCGTGATGCTGCACGAGCAGTTTCCGAGCAACGTCTATTCCTGGCGCCGCCTGGCGGACGAGACCGGCGCGACCTTGCGCGCCGTCGGCCCTCCGGCCGGTACGCCGCGCGGCATACGATGGAATGAAAAACTCTTCGAGGCCATCGACGCAGACACGGCCCTGGTGACGCTGAGCCCCGTCCACTGGGCCGACGGTACCCGCTTCGACCTCGAACGCATCGGGGTCCGCGCCCGAGAGGTCGGTGCGGCGTTCGTCGTCGATGGGACGCAGTCGGTAGGGGCGCTCCCGTTCGACGTGCAGCAGATCCGCCCGGACGCACTCATCTGCGCCGGGTATAAGTGGCTCCTCGGCCCGTACAGCACAGGTGTGGCGTACTTCGGCCCCCGCTTCGACGACGGGGTTCCGCTCGAAGAGAACTGGATCACGCGCCTCGGCAGCGAAGATTTTGCCGGCCTGGTGCGCTACCAGGCCTCGTATCAGCCCGGCGCCGCCCGATACGATGTCGGCGAACGCAGCAATTTTATCCTTGCCCCGATGCTGCTGGCTGCGCTCGACCTGGTGCTCGCCTGGGGCCCGGCGTACATCCAGACCTACTGTGCCGCGCTCACGCGCGACCTGCTGCGGGAAGCGAAAGACCTGGGTTTTATCGTCGAAGAGGAAAACTGGCGGAGTGCCCACCTCTTCGGCCTGCGCGTGCCGGAACACTTGCCCGTAGACCGCCTGAAGGAAGCACTCACCCGGCGCAACATCTACGTCTCGACGCGCGGCGACGCCATCCGCATCTCACCCCACGTCTACAATGACGCCGCCGACATCGATATCCTTCGGGATGCGCTCCAGGCAGCGACAAAACCGGCACCGTCCCTCCATTCGACGCCATCTTGCTGAGCCCTGTAAAAATCCGTAACGTGGGCTTGTCTGCTGGTTTTCGTGCCGTATGGGAGGATTGTTTTTCGCGCACACGTCCCTACGATAGATACGACGGGTAGTCACAGGGGCACGGCTCAGGCATAGAACAGGCGCTCCAGATACGCCCGCACGGCGTCGTAGCTGCCCGGCGCTTCCCGCTCCCGAGGCCCGGCGACATTCAGAACGCGGATCTCATTATCGGCAATCCAGGCCAATACAGCCCGGTGGTCCGGGTCGGCATCCAGGTCGACGACACGCACCGGTCTCCCCTGCGCCTGCGCGGCGTTGAGCGTTAGCTGCGTTCCCGGCGAGACCGCCCCACCGGAGAACACCAGGGTGCCGTCACTGTCGCGCACGTTCCAGGCGGTACGCTCGGCATAGTCGGGTGAGGGCGTCTCCGTCAGCGGGTATCGTGCGGCAATGACCCCATCCTCGGCGCGGCGCCCCCGGGGGCACCATCCCCCGACCGAAATCCCGCAAGCCAGGGCGGCATCCAGCGCAGCGCGGTCTACGCCCGTCTGACCGCCTGTGACAATTTTCCGTACGATGCGCGCTCCCATCGCCTGCCTCATTCTTTTTTTGGCCGTGATCGCCTACCTTGCGGTACGCCTCGCACCCAGCCTATGACAGGGCACGCCTGCCCATGCCGCGCCTTTTTATCGCCATCGACCTGCCCGACGAACACAAAGCCGGGCTTACTGCACTTCGGGACGATACGCTGCCCGGCCGCTGGACGCCGCCGGCGCAGTATCACCTGACCGTACGCTTCATCGGCGAAGTGGACGAGGACCGAACGATGCGGATCGAGGAACGACTCGGCGGGCTGCGAACCAGCGCGTTCTCGCTTCAGGGGCCTGGCCTCGGCGTCTTTCCTTCGCGCCGCAAACCCCGCATCTTGTTTGCCGCCATCGACCCTGTGGCGCAACTCAGGACGTTTCACACGAAGGTGACGCAAGCCCTGCACGGCGTCGTGACCGAGGAAGGACCCAAACCGTTCCATCCCCACATTACGCTGGCCCGGCTTCGCGGGCACAACCCCCGCACCGTCCGCACCTACCTGCGGAAGCACCACGCCTTTACGCTTCCTCCGTTCGCAGTCGCCTATTTCTACCTCTACGAGAGCCTCTTACACCCCGAAGGCGCCCTGCACCAACGCCGTGCCGCCTTCGTGTTGCAGCCCGTACTTCCCCCATCCCCTGCTCCGTAGCGTCCGGCGAAGAACAAGAAACACCGTGAACGGTATGACCCTCCTCGGAGCACGCTCCGAGGTATCCGTCTCAGGAAGAGGCTGCTTTCCGAGGCAAGCATCGGGGTAGGCGACCCGGAAAAGAATCAACGGCCACGCGCTCCTCCAAAGCACGGTTCCTTCGCGGGCATACCCTTTGCAAGAACTCCTCGGCGTACCTGTTTTTGCAACCCATCCCTGTTTACTCCTATGATTGCACGTAGTTTTTTCGGCCGAGCAGCCCTTGTAGCCGCCCTTGTCCTCACGGCTGGACACCCGGTTGCCTTCGCCCAGGATGCCGATGCCGTCTTCAGCCGCCTGCTGACCAAGTACCGTTCGATCGACGCCCTCCGGGCCGAGTTCACCCAGACGATGTCCTCGGCCTACTGGGATCAAGAGGAGTCTTTTTCGGGCGTGCTGATCTTGCAGGGCGAAAAGTACCGCGTTGAGACCGGTACCGAGGTGTTCGTCGTCAACGGCCAGGAGACGTACATATACCGACCTGCCGAAGAGCAAGTCCTCATCGACGACATCGCCGCCGATGAGTCTTCTTTCTCACCCTCCGACTTTCTGCTCCACTACGACGAACGTTTCGACGTGATCGACATGGATGTGGTGGCCCATGAGGGGGAACGGCATTTCCGGATCAACCTGAAACCGAAAAACGCCGAGTCGTTTTTCCGGGAGGCTACGATCTGGATGCGTGACCGCGACGAGATCATTACCCAGATGACGCTCCTCGACGTGAACGACACCCGCATGGTGTTCACCCTCGACAACATCGAAATCAACCCGGCGCTCGACGAAGACACCTTCCGCTTTACCCCCCCGGAGGGCGTCGAAATCATCGACTTGCGATCCTGACGCGATCCCGGCACCCCCTCCGTTCATCGCCTTGACCTTTCCCCTATCCAGTGACGACACGCACGCGCCGCATCCTGGCGCAACTCGGTAGTTTTGCCCTGGCGGGCGTGTTGCTCTATCTGGCGCTCCGTGGCGTCGATCTCGACGCCGTAGCCAATGCCCTGCGCGAAGCCGACTACCGCTGGATCGTGCCGCTGGGGGTCATCACCCTGCTGAGCCACTTGTTGCGGGCGTGGCGCTGGCAGGTGTTGTTGGAAGCCCTGCCCCCCAAGACGGCGGACGCCCCGCCTCCGTCCATTTCGCTCAAGGTCGCCTTCTACTCGGTGATGATCGGCTACATGGTCAACTATGCTGCGCCGCGCATGGGCGAGGTAGCCCGTACGGCAAACCTGGCGGCCCAGCACAGGCTCTCCTTCAGCGGCGTCTTCGGCACGGTCGTCGTCGAACGCATCCTCGATGCGCTGGTCCTGCTGATCGGCCTGGTGAGTGCTTTCTTTTTGCTCATCGAGCAGTCCGCCGTACTCCAGGATCTCTTCATCAACCCGATCCGGGAGCAGCTGGGCAGGATCCCGGCCCTGGCGCTCGTGGGCCTGCTCGCCGGCCTGATCCTCCTGATCCTGATCCTGCAACGCAGCTTCCTTCGCCGGGAAGATTCGCGGCTCCGGCAGCTCTGGTCCCGGCGCGTCCAACCCCTCTGGATCTCGTTCAAAGACGGCCTCGCCACCGTGCTACGCAGCCCCCGGCGCATTGCCCTCGTCGGCAGCACCCTCGGGATCTGGCTCTGTTACCTGCTGATGGCCTACATCCCGTTCCAGATGTTTAACTTCGCCGGCCCCTACGACCTGTCGCTGCCGGACACGTGGAGCATCATGATGCTCGGTGCCGTGGGCGTTGCCATCCCCTCGCCCGGCGGCATCGGCTCCTTTCATTATATTACCATCCAAACGCTCACCGTGTTGTTCGGCGTCGATCATGCGGGGGCGGCGTCCTACGCCGTCTTCGTGCATGGGGGGCAAATGCTCCTCTATATCGTCGTCGGCTTCGTATGCATCTTGTTGCAAGGATCCAGCCTTGGCTCGTTACGCAAGAACACACAGGCAGCCAGCCAGGAACGCGAAGAGGCTACGGCCCATGACGCATCCGACGCATCGCCCACCACCACGCAGCGCCACGACCGGACGCCGCAGGGCGGCTAACGGGTATTCCAGTCCCGGTCTACGCGATCTCCTGCTGCTGTTCCTGCTCGCCGTTGCAGGCTGCTACCAGGTGGGATCGGCCCACGCACAGACCGAAACCGCCGCCGACCATCCGCTCTTCACCGGCCCGGAACACCCGCTACCTACGCCCCACTTCGACCAGGAACACCTGCGCCTCGCCCTCCGGTTCAACCTGGCGGAACGCCGCGTCTTCGGGGACGCGACCCTCCGGGTAACCCCCCTGGATACCCTCACCGATACCCTCCTCCTCTACGCAGCCGGCCTGACCATCGACAGCGTCCAGATCGGCATGATCGACTCGGTGCGGGTGGCCGCCTCGTATCGCCTGGGGCGGGCCGATTCGCTGCTCATCGCGCTCGACACGCTCCTCGTGCCGGGCGCTCCGTTCGACGTGCGCATCGTCTACCACACGCGTCCGCGCCGGGGGCTCTATTTCGCACCCCAGGACGCACCCGAGGGGCGGTCCCAGATCTGGACGCTGAACGGGCCGGAAGACCTCCGGCACTGGCTTCCGGTCTTCGACGCGCCGGTAGACCCGCTCACCGGTGAACTCCTGATCACCGTCGCGCCGCCCCTGCGGGCCGTTTCAAACGGACGGCTCGCCGAGGAGACCGCTCAGGCCGACGGCGCGACGACCTTCCATTACGTGCAGGATCGCCCCCTGGCGCCTCATCTCATCGGTTTTGCCGTAGGTGAATACGAAGTGGTACGAGAGTCCGCCCGATTCACGACCGCCGATCTCCCCGTCCCGCTGGCTTACTGGATCTATCCCGAGCAAATCGGCGACGTGGCGCGCACATTCGGACGAGTGCCGGCGATGATGCGGTTCTTCGTGGAGCACCTCAACGTCCCGTTCCCCTGGCGGTCCTATACGCAGGTCGTCCTCAACCAGACCTACGTGGCAACCTCGGCCATTCCCGGCGTCACGCGCCTGAGTGACCGCCTCGTGCGCAACGAACGGGCTGCGCTGGATGAAAACCCGGATGACGAGGTCGCGCAGGCCCTGGCGCAACAATGGTTCGGCCTTCTCCTCACCCCGCGCTCCTGGTCGGATAGCTGGCTCCAGGAAGGCCTGGCGACGTACCTGAGCCTGCTTTTTACCGCCGATCACGCCGGAGAAGCGGCGTTCGACCTGCGGATGCAAGAAGCGGCAGATCGCTACGCAGCCGAAGCCCGGCAATACCGACGTCCCCTGGTCTGGCATCGATGGACCGATCCGATCTTCCTGTTCGACGCGCACAGCGCCGACAAAGGAGCCTGGGTGTTTCACCAACTCCGCCACCGCCTCGGCGACGACGCCTTCCGGAAAGTGCTGGAACAATTCCTGGCGACGTACGCGGGTAAACCCGTTACTACGGAAGACTTCCAACGCGTCGTCGAAGGCGTCGCGCGCGCCGACTACGACGCCTTTTTCGAACAATGGGTGTACGCCGCCGGCCATCCGGCCCTGGACGTACACTACAGCCACAACGCCGACGATGATGCCCTCTCCGTCACAATAACCCAGACCCAGGAAGGGCCCAACGTACCCGAGGCATACCGCATCGACCTCCCGCTGGAAGTGCATACCCTGACGGACACCCTCCGCTTTACGGTTCGTGTTGAGGAGACGCCCCAGACGTTTTCGCTCCCGGTGCCGTCCGCTCCGCGCTTTGTCCTCGTCGATCCCGACCACGTCTACCTGGCCCAGGTACAGGTAGATCAACCGGCCCGCGCCTGGATTGCCCAGCTCCGGTATGCCTCCACCCCCGTCAGCCGCATCCACGCCGCCCGCGCCCTGGCTGCCTTCGCCGACGACCCGGCCCTGCTCGTGGGCCTTCGTAATGCCTTGCAGGGCGAAGCATCCGCCGCCGTGCGGACGGCCATCGTAGCGATGATGGGCGGGTTGCCTCCCTCTTCGGCGTTGCAGCGGGTGCTGCTCCAGGCGCTGCAAGACGAAGCCAGCGGTGTGCGTGTGGCCGCCCTCGACGCCCTCAACGCGTATGAAAACGTAGCCCAGGTACACGACGCCGCGTTTCAACGCGCCCAGCAGGATCCCAGCTACCGCGTGCAGGCCGCAGCCGTGAAAACGCTCGCGCACACAGGCAGCCCGGCAGCGCTCAACGTCGTCCGTTCTGCCCTGATCACGCCTTCCCACCGCGACCGCATCCGGCAGGCGGCTTTCGAAGCCCTGGCGCTGCTCGACGTCCCGGCTTCAGAAGGCATCGGCCTCGGCCTCGAATACAGCAAGGCGACCCATCCCAGCGAAGTGCGGGCGGCGGCGACGTGGTACCTCCGAACCCTGGCGCCCGATACCCGCGCCGCGTTGAACCGTCTGGCCGACCTCCTGGCAGACAACGATGTGCACGTGCGTCTGGCCGCCATCAACGCCCTCGGCGCCACAGGAACGGAGCGCGCGCGTGCCCTGCTCAACGAGCGGTTGGCGACGGAACCCCAGCCCCTTCTGCACGACGCGCTGACGCGTGCTGCCCGTCAATGAACCGCCTCCCCGGATGAAAAAGCCGGCGACGGCCCCTGGGTGTGCGAGGGTAAACAACTCACTGCTTAATTACCACGGCTCGCTCCCCGACCTTTACCATTCGGGGCATTTCTATGGGTAGGCTAGCGTTTATACCCTACCCTTATGCTAAAATAACCCTATGCGCTCCGCTCCGAACGGCACCCCTCCCTCTGGATTACGCGGCGCACCACTCCCACTAACCTATCAGTACAGGAAAACATGGAAGTGACCCACGGGACGATGCTAGAAAACCCTCTTTCCGGCCTCATCGGGGATGAAGTGTACGAAATTCTCGATACGCACAACCTGTTGAACGAAAAAGGCGTACGCGATTTTCAGATCCGCAAACGATTCCGTGAACTTCGCTCCGATGATGTTCCGGCCTACGACGCCATTGAATCGCTGCGCGAGGAATACCCCTACCTCCAGTTCGACACGATACGCAAGATCGTCTATAAGCTCAACGGCAAGCGCTAGCTTGTAGCTTTTGTCGTCTTCGGAGAAGGGGAGAGCCCTTCTCCCCGGGTGGCGTCGCTCTCCGCTATGCCGATGGCCGACGCGGCCTCAGCCGACCGGGAGCGTGCCGCTGCAAACAGCAGAATGCCGGTTGCTACCGACACATTGAGCGACTCCGCATCTCCGCGCATCGGAATCGAGACCCACATATCGCAGGCACCGGCAACGCGAGGACGCATCCCTCTTCCCTCGCCCCCCATCACCAGTGCCAGCGGTCGGTCCCAGTCCATCTCCCACACGGAGGTCGTTCCTTCTCCTTCGGCGCCTATCACCCAGTAGCCGCGCTCTTTGAGTTGGCCGATGACGTCGGCGAGGTTGCCCACGCGGGCTATCGGCAGGCGCATAGCCATTCCGGCACTGGCCTTAATTACGGCGGCACTTACCGGCGCCATATGCTGCGTCGGCACGATGACGCCCTGGACGCCGGCTGCCACGGCCGTACGCAAGATCGCTCCGAAGTTGTGCGGATCGTTGATCCCGTCCAGCAAGAGCAGCATCGGTTTGGTACGCTGCACCGTCTCCAGGTCGGGCGCTATCGCCGAGAGCAGGTCGTCCACGTCGTGATAGGATATCGGCGTGAGGAAGGCTATGACCCCCTGGTGCGGTAGCCCTCCGGCCTCGTGCTGCAACCGCTTCGCCGGCACATATTGAATCGGTACCCCGGCCGCCGCCGCCGCCCGACGCAACGCCTCAACGGCTCGCCCCCCCTCCTGCTGCACAAGTATCTTCTCGACCCGGCTTGCTTCCCGTTCGAGCACCTCCCGCACCGGATTGCGCCCGACGACGCGCAACATTTCCGAATCATTCTTTCGATGCATGTCTCGTGTGGTTTGCCCAGGATGCATGGCCATTACCGTTAACCGTGGGGAGGCCCCTCACCTCGTCTCAGCAGGGCTCCCTCCCGCTTGACGTTTCACGACCCGCCATAACCCCTTCACGCGCCCACTGCTCGACGCGATGGAACAGAGACCCTGCATATTGCTCGTGCTCGGGCCGCATCAACACGCTCCGCAGGATCCGGGCCTGGGGTTGGTCCGGAACGAGCCCGTGCATCCGGGTTGCCAGCGCCTTACTGTCGGCGCGAAGTACGCTGAGAAAGATCGGCTCGTCCGGATCGCGCATGGCCCGTTCGAACACATCCTGGCTGGCTGCGTCGAGCGCGCTGGCCGTGCACGGCTCCGGTCGCGGAAAATAGGTGACGATGTCCAGTTCGGGGGCGACGTACGCGACCAGGCTGCCGGAGCGCAGCAGCCGGTCGTGCCAGGTCCGGGCCGCACGCAGACACGCTGCGAGCACGGGGCCAAGCCCTGCCTCGGCGCGAAGCGGGAGTACCTGTAACGTCAACCACAGTGCCCCCGCAGCCGCACCGGCCCGCGAACATTCCAGGCTGATCTCACCCAGGTGCAGATCGTCCGACGTGAAGTAGGTATACGGAGAGTCATGCCTGTAAAAGCGACCGACCGACGGATCGCGGAAGAGGACACACCCGCACCCGTAGGGCTGTAGGCCGTGTTTGTGTGGATCGACGACGACGGAGTCGCACCGGCGGACGGCACGAAAGTGCCGCCGGACGTCGTCGGCGAGCAACCCCGTGCCCTCTTCATCCCAGGCGAGCAGGGCAAAGAAGCCGCCATACGCCGCGTCGACGTGTACCCGGCAGCCGTACTCCCGGCAGAGGTCGAGGGCATCCGCTACGGGATCTACCGCCCCCAGCCCCGTCGTGCCGGTCGTCAGGACCACCGTGCCGAGGCGACCCGTCCGCAGCTGTGCTTCGAGCGCGTCGAGCCGCAACCGTCCCCGCTCATCGGCTGGAAGCGTGACGGTGCTCAGGCCCAAGACCCGCCCCATACGGCTATGGGTGTAATGCGCCTCTGCGCTGAAGGCAACCGCTTTGTCCGGGTGTAACTCCCGAGCCACCCACAGCGCCTCCAGGTTGGCGATGGTCCCGCTGCTCGTGAGGTGGCCGAGCGTCTCGTCCGGCAGATGAAACATTGCGGCCAGCATGCGCACCACCTCCTTCTCCATCGCTGCCGTCGGCGGCCCCCCGTCGAGCGCGTGGTTGTTGGGATTGATGAGCATAGCCGCCAGATAGCCCAGGACGGCCGCGGGATGCGGCGGCTTGAGCATCTGCCCGGCATAGCGCGGATGGAAGAACGGATAGTTACCCGTCAGCCGCTCCGCGTAGGCCGCGAACGCCTCCCGCATCCGTCCCTCCTCGACGGACAAGGCGGGATGCCGTTCAAAGGCGCCCCAACCGGCCTCCCACGCTCGAATCCGATCGACGGCTTCGCCAAGATATGCCTGTAGATCCATGCAAGGCTTTTGTAAAGGCACACGGATGCGACAAGGAGCAACGTAGTGCCATTCAAAGGTAGAACAACGCGCGGTATTATAGCCCTGAAGAACCGACAGGTGCCCGGCTACTCGAAGACGGACCGGAGCGAGGCCAGGAGGTTGTCGCCGAAGAGGTCTCCCCCCGCGGCTTCAACCAGGCCCTCCCTGTCGATGAGCACACGGTGCGGGAGAGACATGACTTCATAGCTGATCGCGATGCGGCTCTTGAAACCGTCTTCGCCCTGATACACTACCCAGGGCATGCCCTGGTCTTCATAGCTGTAGAGGTGATCAACATCGAGCGAGATGCGCACGATCTGCAAGCCTGCCGGGCCGTAGGCTTCATGCGCCTGCCGCAGGACGCCTTCATCCTGCGCACATGCCTCACAGGTCGAGGTCCAGAAGTCGAGAAGGAGTACCTTGCCTTTGAGTGAGTCCGGTGAAAGTCCCTGCTCCGGCTCCCAAGGCATCCGGATAAACGGCGGAGCCGGCCGGCCGGCTGTAACGTTGAGCGCCTGCCCGGCCGGGAGCTGGCGCATAAAATCCTCGATCCCGGCGGCCTGCGCATAGCGCTCTACATAGGCCGCCACGGCCTGAGAAAAGCCCTGGCGCGCATAGAGCCCATCCAGCATATTGTATAGTGCAAAGTACCGGACGCCTCGGTCGGGGTGCGCTTCAATAACCTGCTCTACATACGCGAGTGCTTCGTCGGACATGTCCCTCTCCTCGACCATCACCTGGAGCAACGCCGGCTGAATGGCCCACACCATTGAAGCAGGAGGCACTTCCTTCAAAGTACGCTGGAGATAGGCCCGGTTAAGCGAGCCGCCTTTGGCCAGGCGATACGGGGAAACGGAACGATACATACCGCTCCATCCCACGGCGGGAAAATGCGAGGCCCGATGCAGGTAAAACACCAACAATAGGTGCCGTTGGAACGGATCCGTCTCCCGCTCGATCTCGATCTCCAGCGTCATTATCTCTTGCCGCAGCATGTTGTCGAGATCTTTGTCGGCCGTAGACAGCAGCAGTTGCGCACCCGCCCGGACCAGCCCGTTGAATCGGTATGCCTGTGCATCTTGCATTCGCTCGTACAGTGCCCAGAGGGCCGCCGCGTGGGCATTACCTGCACCGAAAGCGACGACAGGCTGCGGCGCCTCCCGTGTGCCGGGCTTCCTGGGGCGTACCGTCAGGCGAACCTGTTCCTCCGGGCTAGCCACCAGCATCCGGTACTCGCCCTGCCCGATGTACCGAAACGCGTCCGCCGTGACGTCGCCGTAGACCCAGCCTTTGTACTGCCGCGTCCGAGCGCCCGGCAGACTGAACACCAGTGAGTCGCCCGGTGCGTCGATGACGGCGGTGAAAGCGCCGTCGGGCTGTACATCGAAGGGTTGCCCTTCTTCGTAGCTGAAATCGGTATAGGACGTGACGACCCGCGTGAAGGACTGGTCCGTATCCAGCCAACCACGCTGTAGCTGCACGTCGAGTTCGATGGGCGTTTCGTCCTCAATGAGCACGACGACGCCATGCGTCTCATGCAGCGGTCCGTGAAACCGCAGGCGTACCAGCCCCCGCTCGTCGATCTGCACCTGGTAGCGCCCGTCCCTCGCGGCGGCGAGTTGCAACGGTTGCTGGGTCCGCGCGTAGTAGGGAAACACTTCGACGTGAGCCACCGGCATCACCTGACCCTCAGCCCCCAGGATCCGACCTGTAACGACGGTCTGTGCAACCGCAGGACGGCTTACGGAGCCGAGCAGGATACCCAGGCCAAAAAGGAATCGCGTCATCTGACTATCTAGATAGTATTTCCCTCCTTGATGCCATAATCCCGGTAAAGTTTCCCTGGCTGCTCCGGAACGCAACGAATTCCCCCTCAACCCTTGTCGTATCTGTCCTTGACGTAAGGCATTATTTCTCTTATAATCCTATATCTGCGATAAAGGATAAGCTAAGCACCCATGCTTGCAAAAACCGATGCCTTTGAGCCGCGCCAGGCCCGGCTCGCTGCCCTGGGCAAAGCGCTGGCTCACCCGGCCCGGATCGCCATCCTCGAAGTGTTGGCCGAGAAGGGTCACTGTATCTGCGGCGACGTGGTCGACGAACTGCCGCTGGCGCAGGCTTCCGTCTCCCGCCATCTAAAAGTGCTGAAAGAAGCCGGGTTGATCCAGGGCGAGATTGATGGTCCTCGCTCGTGCTATTGCCTCAACAAAGCGGCCCTGGCCGACGTGCATGATCAGCTCACGGCTCTGTTTGCACGGCTCCTTCAGGCCCCGCCCTGCGATGAGGAATGCTGTTGAGAGACGATCGCATCACTGAACGGCGCGCGGATGAATCGACCTGATTCCCCCTGGAGAAGCTATCTCGCCGAAGCAGTCGGAACCTTTGCCCTGGTTTTTGCCGGCACGGGGGCGATTATCGTCAACGACCTTTCCAACGGGACGGTTACCCACGTAGGCATTGCCTTAACCTTCGGCCTGGTTGTGATGGCGGTGATTTACGCTGTGGGCGATGTCTCCGGCGCCCACATCAACCCGGCCGTGACCCTGGGCTTCTGGGCGGTGGGCCGCTTCTCTGCACGCTCCGTACTTCCCTACCTGACCAGCCAGTGCCTCGGAGCTATCCTGGCAAGCCTGCTGCTGCGTGCGCTGTTCCGCGAACACGAGACGCTCGGCGTGAGCAGGCCGGCCGGGCCGGTCGTGCAAAGCTTTGCGCTGGAGGTGGTGCTGACGTTCCTGCTGATGTTCGTCATCCTCTGCGTCGCCGTTGGGGCCAAAGAGAAAGGCTTGACGGCCGGCGCGGCCATCGGTGCCACGGTCGGCCTAGAGGCGCTCTTCGCCGGGCCGATCAGCGGGGCCTCCATGAACCCGGCTCGCTCCCTGGCTCCAGCCCTGGTAACCCTCGACCTATCGCACCAGTGGATTTATGGGGCGGCCCCCGTCATCGGTGCTCTGCTCGCGGTCGTGATGTACTGGGGCATCTACGGAAAGAAAACCGATAAGGAGAATCGTCATGCCGAAGAAAAATGTGCCCTTCGTTTGCACCCATAATTCGGCTCGTTGTCAGATAGCGGAAGTTACACACCCCTGACGCATATGGCTACGCTTGCTTTCTTCAGCGACATCCACGCCAACCTGCCCGCGCTCGAAGCCGTCCTGGCGGACCAGGATGCGCGTGTACCGGATATGCGCTTCTGCCTGGGCGACCTGGTCGGCTACGCATCGTGGCCGAATGAGGTAGCCGCCATGATCCGCGCACGCGGCATCCCCACCCTCGCCGGTAACTATGACGAAGGCGTGGGCCTGCACTCCGACGATTGCGGCTGTGCCTACAAAACGGCGGAAGACGAAGCACGGGGCGCGCAATCCATCGCGTACACCAACCAGACGGTGACGGAGCAAACCCGGACCTACTTACGGAGCCTGGCCCGCCACCTCTGGCTGATCCACGAACAGCCCCGCACGCCTGGATCGATGCCGCTACGCATTCTCATGGTGCACGGCAGCCCCCGCAAAGTCAATCAATACCTGTTCGAAGATTTCCCGGAACGGAGTATGCTCCGCATGATGGCTGAGGTGGAAGCAGATGTGATGCTGTTCGGGCACACCCACAAACCGTATCACAAAGTGCTCCCGTACCAGGTGGACGGGGAGATCCGGTACCGGCACGCAATCAACATCGGCTCGGTCGGCAAACCGAAGGACGGCGACCCACGGGCCTGCTACGCGCTGATACACCTCGCCGATGGGGCTACCGCGAGGGACGCGGATAGCGTTCGCGTAGCGTTTGAACGGGTGGACTACAACGTAGAAAAAGCGGCCCGGGCTATCGAAGCAAGCCCCCTCCCGGGCGCCTTTGCGGACATGCTTCGCAAGGCCTACTGACAAGACCCGTTGACCGGGAACGGACGCCGGCTCAGGCCGTCTGCGCGGCTCCGTTGGATTCCGTTCGAAGATGCACAATTCCGTGATAAGTTGCTTACGGGTATTTACCTTGATGCTGAAACGTCAGAGATTTGGACCAGAAGCACGACGGGTTATAACACCGTTCGATACCTTGGATGTTAAAGTTAGCCGGCTTCGTACGTTCCATGATGCAAGCCGATTCCATACGCACGGTCTCGCATCTCACCGCGATCATCGACTCCGTGCCGACCTCCCTCGTGATGGTGGATCACCAGGGCAGCATCGTGCTCGTCAACACACAGACCGAAACGCTCTTCGGGTACTCCCGTGATCAACTCCTCGGTGAGCCCGTCGAACTCCTCTTGCCTTACCGATTTCGCGGCGCGCACCCGCACCTTCGAAGTAGCTTCTTCAGCGATCCCCAAACGCGACCCATGGGCGCCGGCCGCGACCTGTTCGGCCTGCGGAGAGACGGCACCGAATTCCCCATCGAAATCGGCCTCAACCCCATCCGCACCGAGGAAGGACTCTTCGTTGTAAGCGCCATCGTCGATATCACCGAGCGAAAGCGGCTCGAAGCCCGATTCCGTGCAACGGTCGAGTCTGCCCCCACGGCAATGGTCATGATCGATCAGGCCGGAACGATGGTGATCGTCAACACGGAAACCGATCGCTTATTCGGCTACGAGCATGACGAATTGCTCGGCCAGAAAGTCGAAGTGCTGCTCCCGGATCGCTTTCGCAACAACCATCCGCGCTTGCGGACGCAATACTTCGCCACGCCGGATACCCGGCGCATGGGCGCCGGCCGCGATCTATTCGGGCTTCGCAAGGACAGCAGCGAATTTCCCGTCGAAATCGGCCTCAATCCTATCCAGACGGACGAAGGATCGTTTGTCCTGGCCGCCATCGTGGACCTCACAGAGCGCAAGCGGGCCGAGGAACAACTGCGAAAGGCCAATGAAGCGCTCGAACGCAGCAACCTCGACCTCCAGCAATTCGCTTACATCGCTTCTCACGATTTACAAACGCCGCTGCGCAGCATCAGCGGTTTTGTGCAACTCATCCGATCCACCTACGAGGGCCGGCTCGACGAGCAGGCCGATGACTGGATTGCACGCGTCGTCGATTCCACCACGCATATGCAAACGCTCATTCGCGACTTGCTCGCCTACTCACGCGTGGATTCGCAGGCGCGTCCCTTCGCTCCTGTCGACCTCCGCGAGGTGCTCGTCGACGTAGTCGAATCGCTGGAGCCTTCCATCAACGACTTGCAGGCACACGTCACCTGCGGTGACTTGCCCACGGTTTCCGGCGACCGTTCCCAACTGATCCAGTTGCTCCAGAACCTTGTCGGCAACGCCCTCAAGTACCACGGGGATGACCTGCCGCAGGTCTACGTTACAGCGGAGCAGCGCGGTAGCGAATGGATTCTTTCCGTCCGAGATAATGGGATCGGTATCGACCCGAAGCATCATAAAAAGATCTTCGAAATCTTCAAACGCCTGCACACGCAACAATCGCGTCCCGGCACCGGGATCGGCCTGGCGGTGTGCCGCCGTGTGGTCCATCGCCACGGCGGGCGCATCTGGGTAACCTCCGAATCCGGCAAAGGGAGTACTTTCTCTTTCACGATCCCGCACGCGGCGAGCGACTCATGAGCGAACCCTTTCCGCCAGGCAAACCGGCCGAGATTCTTCTCGTCGAAGATAATGAACATGACGTGGTATTAACGCGCGAGAGCTTCAAATACGCCAAGTTCCTCGTCAGCATACACCACGTCGAAAATGGCGAAGAATGCATGGCTTTCCTTCGCAAGCAAGGCGCGTACGTGGATGCTCCTACGCCCGATTTGATTCTGCTCGATCTGAATATGCCCGTGATGGATGGCCGGGAGGTGCTTGCGGAAATAGTCGCCGACGACCGTCTCAAACACCTGCCCGTCGTCATCCTGACTACGTCTTCAGCAGACCGTGATGTCTTAAACATGTACCGGCTGCGGTGCAGTTCGTACATCACCAAACCGGTAAACTTCGATCAGTTCCTACAGGTCATCCGGCAGTTCAGCGCCTACTGGTTTACGATCGTGGTGCGACCCGAGGAAAAAGGTTGACCGTTAACGTATGACCCTCCTGGGAGCACGCTCCGCGGTATCCGTCGAAGGAAGCGGTTGCTGTCCGATGCACGCATCGGGGTAGGCGACCCGGAAACGAATCAAGCCGTCTGTGGGGTGGTACCGGCCTGCTTCTCCGGAGAGACTACCAGGTCGCGCTTCTTGGTCGTCCGCACCAGCCCCACAACCCCGACGACGATCATGGCGACAGAAATCACCTCGGCCTGCGTCACCGTCATTCCGAAGAGGTCGAAGGTGTTGTTGACCCGGATCTGCTCGATCAGGAACCGCTCCACGCCGAAAAAGACCAGCGTCAACGAGAAAAGCCAGCCCCGCTTGAAAGGATGTGTGCGGAGCGCCCAGAGGATGCCGAAGAGGACGAGGCACATGCCGAACTCGTACAGCGAGGTCGGATAGACGCCGGTCTCGGGTAGGGTTCGCTCCAGGATGTTGTTGGGATACGTCTCTCCCCAGAGCCAGTTCGGTATCCAGGAAGGCCGGGCGGCCGGGTCGGACGGGATGCCCCAGTCCCCGTCGCCGGCCAGATGACACCCGATGCGGCCGATGCCGTAGGCGAGCAGCACCGTCGGGAGCGCTGCGTCGGCAAAAGTCGCCATGGAAAGACCCTGCTTGCGCACGTACCAGGCGATGCTCCCGGCAGCGACGATCAGACCACCGTAGAACGTAAGGCCGCCCACCGAAAAGATCATCCCGAGCGGGTCGCCGGCGAAGTCGCCCAGGTTCTCCAGGATGTGAAACAGCTTGGCCCCCACGATGCCGCCTACGACGGCGACGATCGTCAGCGTGCCGACGAGGTAGGAGGGGCTGACTTCCCGCATCGCAGCGCGGCGTTTCCCTTTCTTGCGCTCTTGCTCGGAGGCGGGTACGCGTACGCCTTTGATTGCCCCGGCGTTATACAGGCGATCCAACTCGATGCGGGACAGCCAGGCCGCCGTCAGGAAGGCGACGGCCATCATCGCCCCGAATGAATAGATAGTGATCGTATCGATGCCGAAGACCTCGAAAGGCAACGGTATTTCGATCAGGCGAGGATACATAGGGTTGCTGGCAATCGATGACGAAATAACGGAGTCAGGGCGTCGCGGATAGCTGTTCTTTCACGTACTCGGCGAGCGCCTCGAAGGCGACACCGACCTGTGTTCCGGTCTGCATATGCTTCACCTGGGCCTCTCCGGCATCCAGTTCGTCTTTCCCTACGATGAGGGTAAACCGGGCCGCCTGGCGGTTCGCCTCGCGCATCTGCGCTTTCATCGAACGCCCTCTCAGGTCGAGGCCGATGCGGAGGCCGGCATCCCGCAGGCGTTGTGCCTGGTGAAAAGCCCAGCGCACGGCATCCTCACCGAGGGCGACCAGAAAAGCATCCGGTGGCAAGATCCCGGGGAGCACCGAGCCCTGCGCCTCCAGCGCCAGAAACAACCGTTCGAAGCCGGCTGCGAATCCAACGGCAGGAACCGGTTGTTTGCTCCCGACCTCCAGGGCGAGCAGGTCGTACCGCCCGCCACCGGCCAGCGCGCGCTGTGCCCCCAGGTTCGGGCTCTCCAACTCGAACGAGGTCCGTGTATAATAGTCGAGGCCGCGCACGAGATACGGATCTTCTTCGTACGCGATGCCGAGGTCGGCCAGCAGGGTTTTCACGTCATCGAAATGCCCCCGGCTCGCCTCGTCGATATAATCGATCAGCAGGGGGGCCCCGTCGAGCAGGCTCCGTTCTCGTTCGTCCTTCGTGTCGAGAAGGCGGAGCGGGTTCTTGTGCAGACGCTGCCGGCTCGTCTCCGAGAGTTGACCCTGGTAGGGTTCGAAGTATGCCTGCAGGGCCGCTTTGTAGCGGGGACGGCTCTCCGCATCCCCCAGGGTATTGATGCGCAGCCGGGTCTCCTCGATGCCGAAGGCCCGGTAGACGGCCATCATGACGGCCATCACCTCGGCGTCGGCACGCGCGTCTTCGCTGCCGATGACTTCGACCCCGAACTGGTGAAACTGACGATACCGCCCTTCCTGCGGCTCTTCGGCCCGAAAACACGGCCCCGTGTAATAGAGTTTCTGCACCCCGCCGCGTTGCCCCATGTGGTGCTGCAGGTAGGCACGCATGACCGGGGCCGTCACTTCGGGACGCAGCACGTAGTTCGTCGAGCCCCGCGAAAAGGTGAACATTTCCTTCGAGACGATGTCCGTCAACTGCCCGAGGCCGCGCGCGACCAGTTCCGTCGGCTCCAGGATGGGTGTTCGGATCTCCTCGTAATTGTAGCGCGCCATCACCTCGCGGATCGTCGCCTCGGCATACTGCCAGGCGGCGGACGTAGCGATGGTCGTATCACCCGACGTCGAGGCATCCGGAAGAACGTCGAAGGTACCTTTGATATTCTGGAAAGTAGCGCGCAAGAACCTGGAAACGGGCTTTGATCCGTAGCGGATAGGTACAGGGAGGCTGTCGTGTGTGTAGGTTCTCCCAACAACGAACGCGGTATAGAATCGATCCTTCCCCTACGCTACTCAGCGCGACTCGAGGGCCAGTTCGCCTTCTTCGAGCAAGGCCAGGACCTCCTCGGCGTTGCGCGCCTGCAGCAGCCGTTCGCGGAAGGCATCGCGATTCAACAGGCGAGAGATGCGGCTGAGGATCTTGATATGCTCCGACTTGGCGTCCTCGGTACCGACCAGCAAGAACAACATTCGAACCGGTTGGTCGTCGATCGCCCCGAAATCGACGGGCGCTTCGGTGATGGCAAAAGCGGCTACCGTATCGCGTACTGCCGGCGTCTTGCCGTGCGGCAACGCCAGCCCCTTACCCACGCCGGTCGACATCATTTCTTCGCGGGTGAAGACCGCGCGGCGCATCGTTTCAGGGTCTGTCACGGCAGGATGCGAGGCGACCACATCGACCAGCGCATTGATCACGGCGTCCTTGGTTCGGCCCGGCAACCTCACCCGGATGGTGTCAACGGACAGGAGTTGATGTGGTGGAGGTACTACAGAATTCGGCATAGCGCCTCTACAAAGGTCTCAGACAACGACATCGCCTCGCTGAGAGGTACGGCTCACTTCGCGGTGGTGAAACAACGTCTCAACCGAAGCAGTGGTTTACCGGCTGCATGACGGGCATCTGCTTCATGGCCCGGCGCCTGTATGGCCCTGGGCAAGATACGTCTCCCGGTACTCCTCGTCAGGTCTTTCTGAAAAATGTGCCTTTGGCGTGGTATTTTAGCGTTTGAGGGACGCGTAGTGTCTCTTTTAACCAGCACTTTCCGACGTCGCCGTCCGCAGTCGATCCAGCACTTCCTGGAAATCCTCGGGGAGGTCCGAGGTAAAGAAAACCGTCTCGCCCGTACGCGGATGGACGAAGCCGAGGGTCTGCGCATGAAGCGCCTGGCGGGGCATGATGGAAAATAGGTTATTGAAGAATGCCCGCCGCTTCGCCGTGCGGAGCCCGTACCGGATCTGTTGGCCCTGGTAGGTCGGATCGCCCAGGATGGGATGGCCTCGATGCAGCGCGTGCACGCGAATCTGGTGCGTCCGGCCCGTTTCCAGGCGAAAACGTACCAGCGCGGTGAACCCTAAGTCTTCGACCGTCTCATACCCGGTGCGCGCCTCTTTTCCCTGCTCCGGGCTGACGACAGCCATCTTTTTGCGATCACGAGGATCGCGCCCGATAGCCGCATCAATGATCCCGGCCGCAGGGGTGGGGACGCCCCAGACGAGGCCGAGGTAACTCCGGCGGATCGTCCGCGCCTCGAACTGACGGGCCAATCCGCGGTGCGTCTCGTCGTCCTTGGCGACGACCATCAAGCCTGACGTATCCTTATCGAGCCGATGAACGATGCCGGGGCGAATAGCCGGGTCGCCGGGCTGAAGCGGCATCGCGTTGACCATAGACAGGCCCACGTCGTCATCCAGGAAGGTATCCTCGTCGCTGTCCAGGTGGAGCGCCTGCCCGCCTACATGGTAGAGCAAGGCATTGACGAGCGTGCCCGTCCGGTTTCCGTAAGCCGGATGCACCACCATACCGGCCGCCTTGTTGACAATGATGAGCGCATCGTCTTCAAAAACGATGTCGAGCGGGAGGGCTTCAGGGAGCGCTTCGAGCGGAGGTGGCCGGGGCAGGCGACACTGAATCACGTCACCCGGCAGGACCGTGTGAGAAGGCCGTGTGATCAAAAGGCCGTTGACCGTCACCCGTCCTTCACGGATACCACGCTGCACCTTGCTCCGGGAGGCGTTCGGCATGAAGCGGGTGATATAGACGTCCAGCCGGGCCTCTTCGTGATACCCGGGCGGTACCTCCAGTTCGATAACGGTTTCCGGGTGCGCTTCCATCCGATAAAAAAACAGGGCGTCAAAGCATAATAAATGAACCGCCGGGCCGTTATAAAAAAAGTAAGGACGGTTCATCATTTGAACCGTCCTACGTGTAACAAACCTGGAGGCCTTACGTTAGAACATGAGCACGCCTTAAACAAGCGTGTACACAAGAAACCTCCTTGTGTGATGTGTGGCAGCATCTCG